>OWJS01000022.1_pt1 | contig 40825 bp, 28 predicted proteins | sample 1732961 | NCBI WGS metagenome assembly OWJS01 (sample SAMN05065774, study PRJEB22554) | human gut metagenome | biome: ENVO:2100002; feature: ENVO:00000062; material: ENVO:00002003 | host: Homo sapiens | place: USA
GCGTCAGATGTGTATAAGAGACAGTATTTGGATTTTGTCTAAATAATGCATATTTTTGCAGCGTACTATAATAAAATAACCTATGCCAAGAAGAGGATTTGACCTTACAGTCGCTATGAGGCGCGATTTACTTAGCGCCTACAGGCAAGTCTACACCAACTGTCATTCTCAGAAGGAGGCGTGGATCAAGACGGCTCGTCATGATGCTCCTCGGTTCTATGTCAGCCCCAAAACGGCTTACAATGTCCTGCGCTATATGGTACGTGGCGATTTTACTGTGGTCGATGCCAAGAGCCCAAGAGAGCAACGTATGTACTACGAACTGTTCCGCAGACTCGACAAGCTGTCTCAGCAGAAGGAGTTCATCGGCAAGTCACTGTGGTTCATCACTCCCTTCTTGGTATCTCAGCCTGCGCCAGAGTTCTATGCAAGCATAGAAACAGTGCGAAAGGCTATTAGTTGCGGAAAGAAATATGGAGAATATTATCATCACAAAGAAATCTTCGGCAAAGACAAACTTTCTGATAAAGACCTTGCTCACTTGCGTAAGTCTGGCGGTTTTCATCGCCCGTCCAGATAATGCAGGCTTCTTCCCCGGAAGTAGCTTCGTCTCTCATCTTACATATTCGTTTTGTCACGCCAACATTTTTCATCTTGCAGCCAACCTCGTTGTCCTGTGGTCGCTGCGCAATCGTATATGTCTTTGCGCAAGCCTCTTCGCTGCGGTTTTGGCGAGTTTCTTGCCGACGTATGTGTCTCAGCCCACTGTCGGGCTCTCGGGAGTTATCTTCGCTGCCATAGGCATAATGTGGGGTAAGACTGGCAGATTTTGGGACTCCTGTTGCGTGGTTATGCCTTTCATCGTTCTCACGATGCTCATGCCTGGAGTCAACGGCATACTTCACCTATGGGCATACATGATTGGTTTTATCATCGGACGTATTGTTACTAAATATTCACACATTCCATACTTTTGAAGTAATTTGATTTCACTATCAAAAGAGGCGGTTGCTCGTGATGAGTAGCCGCCTCTGTTCTTTTGTCTTATTTGTCTTCTCTCCGCTTCTGTACCTCTATCACGGTTCCTGCATACGAGTCAGATGCCCGAAACCCAGTAAGCGTGTATCTTATCTTGAAGTATGCCCAAGGCTTACCGCCAAGACTGTTCAGCTTCCTCCAATGTTTGGCATTGTTGCTTCCCCATACTTCCAGTTTCACCTTGCCGTTATCCGATGTGTCCATAAGGTGTTTGACGGACCTCAGCGATTTCTGCATAATGCTTCCTCCCAGTTTCAGGGCTCTTGTCGTAACGGTTCCGCTGTAAGTATTATCGTCATGAACGATGTCTGGCTTGGTCGTAAGCGAATAGACGTTTCCGTCCGTATCTTGTATCAGATTGTCTGGGTAGTCGTTCGCCATCGCCTTTGCCTTCACTCCGTTCTCCACTACCGAAAAAGTCTTGTCCACCATATTGTAGATATACTGCCAGGGGTACACCTTGCTGTATATCCTTAGGAGTGAGTCTCTGTAGTCGTAGGCTATAAGGCAGTCCTTTAGATAGTTAGCAAATCCGCCATCCTGCATGCTTGACCTACCTTTTAGCTGTTCACTCATACAAGCAACTTCTGCTCCGCTCGCTGCCATCAACCCCTTCTCCGAAGCAAAGTACACCAGTTTGTCAGTAGGCACAAGTGGAGAGTTCTCAAGGCATACTTCTCTCGATATGGGGTGTATACTGCCGTACATTCCTTCGTTTGTCACGCTCATGGCGTATATACCTTCTGATGTGAATACCATCAGTGGATATTGACCGAACTGGCCCTGACTGATAGCCTCTGTGTTCGCTATGATCCCAAGTATGCTTCCCGTTCCTACGGTGTTATCTCCACTCGCTTCAAATAGGAATGGGTTGTTCACCACAGAAGTGTAGATATTTGAGTCCAGCGTCTCGTGGGCATTCGGATCCACCACCGGCCTTGCATTGTTATCTTCAAATCCGTCATACGTTATTCTCGGGAATGGCAGTTTGTCAAAGCAGTATGCTCCGTTCAGCCTTGGGTGTACTTTCAGTTTTATGTGGGCTGCGCTCCCAGTGTCCTTGTCTATAATCAGCATTTCTGTTGCATTAGGGTCTGGGTAGTATATCCAGCTGCTTATCATCTCAGGCAAGGCCGTGTAATACCCGTCTGCTTTCACCCATGCGTCCATGCTGTTAGCTACTATATGTGTGTATATTTCGTATTCCTGCGCATCATGGGAAGGCTGGATAACGCCCGACATTCCAGGTTTCTCTCCTGTTGTGATAGGTATAAAGTCGCTGAAACCGCTGAATGGTTTTCTCTTCACACCTGTCATATTCAGACGGTTATTGTATGGGTACACTTTCTTCGCCACCATAGTTGCCCATCCGTAATAATCATCCGTCTTTAGCTGCTCTTGCTCCGTCAGCGTTTCTACCACATGTTTGGCTATAGGAGCATATTCAAGTTTACCATTCGCCTCATCTGTCTTTATCGCAAAGAGTTTGTAAAACTGCGTCTTGCTCATCAACTCATCTATAATCTCCCTGTCCGACTTTACATGCTTTGGCATGATAACCGAACGTGCCTTGTATTTATCATAGGTAAACTCGTAACTATGATTGAAGTCAACAGTGAAATCTATTCCACCGCCTAAACCTTCCCGTTTGCCAGAAACTTGGTTCATATAGCAGTAGCCATCCATTTCTAACGGCTCTTTAAACTCGAAATCTCCATCTATATCAAAAGGCCTTACTTCATCGGAAGCAAACACTACAATCTCTTTCACAATGTCTTTCCAGTTGTCAGCACCCTCTATAGAGGCTTTGTAGTATAGGTCACTATGTCCGATGGAGTATATAAAAAAAATAGCTGCACTACTATTAACGTTCTCTAAGTCTAATGTCTGCCCGTTAACAGCTTCTTCATATACTTCCCCACGGAGACGGTATGGTGCTATTTTGAAGTTTCTGTTGATTGTCGGACATACAAGAATAGGATTGCTGATTCTTGCATAAGAACCATCGTGCAGTTTTAGAGCATATCTTACAAAGAATGGGAAGCAGAACTCGTTTATTTCTTTTGCCTCCTTTATTACAGACGCAACATGACCCTGTACGGCTGTTTGGAATGCTTTTATCTTGTTTACATCGTTTACTGGCTTATAAGTCCAGTAGGTGGAGGTTTTACTGGTCGTTACGCTGGTCAGGCTTCCAGAGTCGTCGTAGTAGGCTTTTTTCTTGCTTGTTTCACAGAACTCTCTTATATCGAGAGGAGTTACCTTGCCGCTGCCTACCATCAGGTCGGTGGCAAACGTACTGAATTCCACCTTTGGCTTGGGGAGTTCTGTTCCCAGGTCTACATACTTCGTACCTTTGAATAACAGGTAATGTATGCCGTTCTCTGTAACACATATCAATGTATTGCCCACACTCGTTATCTCAGAAGGTTCTCCTATACTAAACGTCTGGCCGCTATCCTTGTCTATCCCGTCATCCGTCATTTTGTAGCAGATGATAGACTGCGTATGCTCCAACTTTCCGATAAGGTTTTTGTGATCTGCCATCTTGTGCACATACATGATTGTATATGATGTTTGGCCGATTTTCACTGGTTTCTGAACAGGCTTCAGCTCTCCGTCTCTGTAGATAAACCCGTCACAGACCTCCAGCTCGTTGTCCTCACTCATCAGATCACTGGGCACGTTGGTCATGCCTTTGCCGAAACTCAGCACTTTTCTTTCTGTATTCCTTTCCATAATAGTCTTTCGTTTTAGAATTTTGCCATCGAGTGTACGCGGTCTCCCTTTGGCGTGTCGCTCTTCTTAGGTGCCCACCTTGGTTTCTCCATGTCGTTGGCACTCACCCATAAGCCTATTGCCGTACTCATCAGCACATCGTCATGGTTGCCGTTACCTACAATGTTGCCAAGGCTTCCGTTGTCGTGCCGCTCATATATCCTCAATTCGTGATACATCTCTCTGTCTGGTTCCTTCCACAGCATATCGTCCACATACTGCTCCAGGTTGTCTATCACCCAGCCTTTCGTTAGCTTGTTCGTTTGAAATCCGTACTTCGCGAGCACGTTATCCTTCACGTCCTCTGGGCTTGACGTTCTCTGATACAGGTTGTCGTAATAGAAGGCTATCTCGTTGATGATACTTCCAAAGTGATCGCCCTCTGTGTTGTTGTTCTTCTCGCGGTCTGCCGTGTTGCTTTCTATCACCAGTAGCGCATCGTCATAGAAGTGGGCCAGCGCTGCCGCCATCCATGCTATGCGGTCATGCCTCTCGTGCCCCCTCCATCTCGCCACCACCTCAGGCTTGCCTTTTATCGTAGGTATCATGCCGAAACGGTCTATCACTGTCATCACCGTGTAGTCTGATGTTGATGACTTACCGCCGATATCCACACTCACCACATATCTGTTCTCCACCTTCAGCTTGTTGGGCGCAGCCCATATCTTCAAGCATCCTGTCCCGTCATTCCTTATACTGATAGATGATTTCTGTATAGTGCTGTCGTTCTTGTTTCCGTCTACCACGATGTCTGCCGTGTACATCGGGTCTTTCTTGTAGCGCTTCTGCAGGTCGTCTATGCTGTATGGATTGAATACGAGGTTACCTGAGTTTCTAAAGGCATCCTCCTCGTCTATTGGAGCCTCAGTAGCGCAGAAGGAGTGCGTGGTGAACTTGTTGCGGAAGTTTCTGTACCACTCTATGGCCTGCATACAGGCACCCTTCTCCCACATTCGCCAGAAGAACTTACCTGTCTCTCTGTATCCTCTTGGGTTGGTGTTTCTGTCTCTATTCTGCAGCAGCCATCTCGCAAAAGCCCGCTCATCCTTTACCTCCTCCATGTCGTGCTCTATGAAGTAGCAGGGGATAAATATAAACGAGTAGGCATCATTATTGTCGGGGTTCATGGCGAGCTGACACTTGTCATAGAAGAAGCCCGAGTTTCCTTTTCCTGTACTCTCGAATACCTCGAGGTTGTCCTCTTGGTTTCTGATACCTCCCGAGATAGACGAAATCACACCTTCCGGGTCATGCTCAGGCGTTTTCTTCCAGTATGCCACCTCCGAGTAGTGTGCACAGTGGAAGTTGCTTCCGCGAACAGAGTCGAAGTTTTCAAATGATGCCACAGTCAGCGTGCTTCTTCTGATAGCCCTCATTCCATCCGTCACCTGAAAGTCATCGGGAGAGTTCTCGTAGGGCGAGAATTGCAGTTTTGCGCCGGGACAACCCACCGTCCATCCAGGCTGGTTCTCCAAAGCCTTTCTGTACATAGCCTTTATCTTCTTGGCCGTATTCTTCTGTTGAGCCAGCACAATAGCATTCCATCCGTCCCTTCTGTAGTCTTGTATCCACTTGATGTATAGCTGCGTCAGGGTCGAACCGCCCCATTGTCTTGCTTTCAGAATTACCACCCTGATGGCTGCTCCGCTGGTGCGCAAATCTTCGAATATTTTCAGCAGCTTTCGCTGTGGATAGTTCAGCTTGAAGGGCACCATGTTTCCCGTTATCTTGTCCTCTATCTTGTCTGTCGCGTATAGAGCGAACTCTGGGTCCTCACGAAACCTCACCTTCATAATCTCAAAGGTCAGTATCATGATGAGCTGCTTGGTATATCTGCTGCCTTCATCATAGTCTCGCCTCCACACACGGATAATAAATTCTCTCAGGCTTCCCAACTGCCTCAGCTGCCTGTACAGCAATGTGCGCATACACTCCTTCGGAACCCACATCTTCTTGATCATGAAATCCGAAAGCTCCAGCACCTCCCTATGCTCAAAGTCATAGCAGTTCTCACCAGTCCATGGGTCATACGTGCCGTAGATTTCTTCATATCTCCGTCTGTTCTCCTTTACAAGTTCGTCTATCTCTGCCTCTTTAACTATCGCCATCTGCTAATGATTGTAGTTCCTCAAAGTCAGCGTCCTTTATCTCGGGCACCTTCGACACGTCTATCTCATTATTCTCTCCCACTTTGGTCATACTCAGCGCTGCCAGCTGTTTAAAGTCCTCGTCCAGTCCGTGCGTCACACTCACCTCGCTCTGCTTGGGTATCATGTGCTTCATCAGGTCTTTGTATATGGTTGCGTATGTCTTTGGATCATACTCGGCCAACTGGTTCATGCAGTCCTCAAACTTCTCTTGATGACGGGCAAGGAAGTCTCTCAAGAACTCCTTTTGGGCGCTCTTCGTGGCGGGCAGTATACGCTTGGCTTTCTCTCGTTTCTCTGCCATCACCTCCCTCACCGTCTTTATATCGCTGTAGTCCTCCATGTTCTCTAAAATGGTTTATAGGGTTTATGCACACTGCCGGGTTTCGTAGCATTCGATGCGTCCAGTATGTCTAATTCTGCATCTTCTACCTCTGCAGCCTTGTCTGCCGTCAGCGGATCCTTGCTCGTCAATGTCAGTTTGAAATATTCATACAGCGCCCCTGCCGATATATAGTTATGTATGGCCTGCACCAAGGAGTCATACCTCGTATCATCCCAGTAGTCTGGCATCCTTAGCCATATCTCCTGTTCGTCCCACTCCTTGATAGCATTGTCTCTTACCACCCCCTCCTTTTTCATCAGATAGGCGCTCAGCAATCCTTCTGCCTTCTTCATGTACTTGTCAAACCATCGGTAGAACAAAGGCCGCTCATGGTCATTCTCACTTGTCGGCAGGGTGTCTGCCTGCGCATCGTTGATGCTTCTGCGGCTTCTACTCAGCAGGTTTGTCGTCGCATCTATGTCGTACCAAAGCTGGTTGGCATACACAAAGATATGCTTGTCTGTGTGGTAGCGGGTCGCCATAGGCTGCTTCGGTGCAAAGGGGTTGGGCGTTGCCTCCCATCCCCTTTCCCGGTCATGGTGCATGGGGTGTAATGTATTGAATTCCATATTACTCCTCCTTTGTTACGGTTATCTCTACTTCCCTCTTTAGATTGTCGCTATGACGGGAGAAAATGGTTACGGTTGTCACACCTGTATTTATAGGCACGAGACAGAAAGCATGAGGCTCAACACTTCTTTGTACTTCAATAATGCTGGGGTCGCTGCTTCTGGCTTCAATATCGTCTATTGCGCTATCGTCAATAGAATAGGATAGGGTAGTTTCCTTATTGCCAAGTTCAATAGTCACACCGCCTCCGTTGTCGCTTCCATCCACCTTTGCTGTCAGCGTCTTGGTGTATGGTATGGTTGGAACGGACGGACCGCTCAGCACAAAGCATCTGCGAATGTTCTGCTCGTCAAATGTCAATGACTGCAAGTAAGGTTCAGCCTGTTTAAGGTTGGTAGTTTTTAACCACCACTGATATATCATATAGTCTTCCACATACTTTGCCACTAATCTTGCCAAAGTATCAGAGAGTGTTCCGTTACACCTGCGAGATACGACTATAACAAACTCTACTATATCGTCATCCTTATCGTTGTAGTAGATAACGTTATCGCCTGATGTCTGAGCGTTTGGAGCCAAATAGTCTGCCAGTATAACCTTTGTAATCTCCAATGCTGATTGGAAATCGTGTGTTAAAGTGTTTTCGTGAACCGCTTCGTCACCAGCAGCTTCGTTAAAACTCATCTTGATGGCTCTGTCGTCTGTAGCGCCATCTATCTTGGCCTTTAGGTAGGTTGCCCTCTTTACCTCGTCAACTACTACCGATTTGATAATCTGAAATTTTAATATCATATCTTTCCTTATTTAATGGTTTCTAACTGTGGATCACTCTCTATGGAGCCTGTCATATCTTTCAGCGTTTTAGCTCCAGCCGAAGGAGCCTCTTTGTCGAACACAAGTTTTATTGCATCTTTCAGAAGCATATTTGCTTCATCCGAATAAACTTTGGCTTGCTCTGTACCGCTCAAAGTCAACACCATATAGGTTGTATATGCTCTCACGTATCCCCTAAAGCAACTCTCGAAAGCATTCTTGTGTCCTTCGTTTAGTCTGATAACATTGAAAGTGACTGATGCAGGAAGAGAAGAGTCAATATATGTTTTTACGACTGGTGCCAGTTCGCCCGCAAAACTGCGAACTGCAGATTCTATGTATTGCCTTATCACAACTTTCTCTACTGCCGATAAAGTCGTGTTTCCAAACAGAGAATCGCCTGCCTTGTCTTTCTGCCTCTTTGCGATAACAGAAACCTGCTTCATCACATCGCTTTCGATGGATTCCATGCTGATGGTTATCAATTTTGTCTCTTCTGCCATATCGCTTTATGCTGATTGTAAATACTCTTGTGCTTGGTTCACCGTTTCCTGGTTGGCCCCCTGCACCACTCCGTTCTCTATCTGTCCACCGCCTTGTGCTATTGCTAATTGCTGTTGCTGCTGATACATCTGCTCAAGATGTGCCTGCTGCTCCTGAACACTCGCAAGCAGCTTGTCTGCAAATGGAGCATTGATGTTCTGCAGATACTGCACCACGTTGATAGCACCCATTTGCAGCAACTGGTCAAGTCTGTCGTTTATCTGAGACTGATATGTGGTAGAGGCGGCTGCATTCTTGATGCTTGTCTTGAAGTGTACGTCTCTTGCCGTATATCGGTCGTAGAATATGGTGCTGTTGTTGTCTTTGTTCAGTATCTTTCTGCCGTTCTCGTAGTACTGCTGTATGGTCATACACTTCTTGGTGGCGAGCTTCTCTGCGAACACGTCCATATCCGATAGAATTGAGTACAGCGAGGTGGTGGCGTTCTGTGTCTCCTGGGCATATCTCGATGCAGATGTTCCTGCCGATGGCGTTTTGCCCTGCAGCGCTCCGCTCACGTTCGACACTTCGTGTATCAGGTTCAGCTCTATCTGCAGCAACTCGTTGGTGCCAATATTCACCGCATTCGAGGTGATGATGTCAGGCTTCACTTGTGGCATATTGGGCCTTGGTGTATAGAAACACAGTCCGTCATACTCCACTATCTCTTCGGCAAACTCTGCCGGACTCTTGCCGCCAAGCACGGTGGTTGGTATCATCCACACACCCTTCGAGCTGCTTCTTATCGCCATGTCGTTCATTACTATCAGGCGGTTGATGTATCTCTGCTGGTCTATCACGTTCGCCAAGAATGGGTGTATCTTGCCGTTGAGATACGGGAATAGCTTGATTGTAAACGGATGGCTCTTATAATCGTATGGGGTTTCCCCCTTGCACAGCACGGTTCCGTCTGGTGCCATATAGGTGTAGTACCAGTATTTGTCAGCTACTTCTTCCGATACGATGTAGGCTCTCTCGTCTTCTGGCACACCCCTATCGTCATACATTTTCTTGCGCTTAATATTGTCCGATCTCAGCTTCTCTATCATGGCCGTATCGTCCATATCCACCTTGAAGTACGAGTTGTTGGCATTCGTGGCTATAGGGTCAAAGCATTGTAGGCGCATCTTGGTCTCGGTAGTCCATACCTCTATCACTCTCACGTAGTGGTTCGACTTATTGGTGTGGTCAAAGCTTATGTTGCCAAGGTTCTTCTCCTCGTTGAACTCATACCCCACTCCGTCATCGCTCACGTCTTGTATGGAAAAGATGCTGTCAAGGTCATCTATCGTCAGTCCAAACTCCGGTCGCGCAAATTTCTGGTACAAATCTTCTCTGCTCACGTCATGCAGGCAACCTATCAGGCTGATGTCCTCATGTCTCGGGTCGCTGCCGCACTCGAAAAACATAAAGTCAGGCTCCATAAGCTCCGTCCACGCGTCAGGAAGTTCGAGCTGCTTCGACTCCCACCCCTCTCTTGCGTACATTTGGCCGCCTATCACATAGTCCTTGATGGCGTGATTCAACAGGTCTTGCATATACGTTGACTGCCAGTTGCATTGCAGGGTCGCGCTCATCATGTCGTTGATAGCTCTTGAGTCGTTGTCCCTGGCAAAGCATACGGGTTCCGTTCCTTGCTTGGCATAGAGGCCGCCTATAGACTCCAGTATGCTCGCCATCACGTTATTGCTCATTGGCGTAGTGTTCTTTCGCTCCATATACTCCCGTTCAGTCATGTAGACGTAGGAGCCGTGATCCCACACCTTGATGGTATCTCCCCATTGGTCTCCCATGCAGTATCTCATGGTTCTCGCCCTCGTCTCTCTTACCCCACTCAGGCTGTTCCATGCGCTCCTGCATCGCTGCAATAGCTCCATGTCGTTACCATGCGCTTGCCTCGATGCCCGGTTGATTACCGAACTGTACAGTTTCTTTCCAGGCATTACCCTGCTAAGAGTCAATATCCTTGCTTTTGTCATTTTTATATACAGATTCTTGTTGTTTTAGCGCAAAAATAAGAAATGTATATCCTCTCTTTGCCCATTGTTCCCCCTGTACGATTACCCTTGGTTACTAACGGAAAACCAAGCCTGTTTTTTCGTGATATTTGCAGAAATATTATTTACATAATTATTTTTAAAAATGACAAAGGAAGAACAAGCTAAAATGATGGAAGCTGAAGAGGCGGCAAAAGCCACTTCTGCCGACACGGAACACGATGCTCCTGCTGAGGACGAGCGCCCTAACCGCACGGCCTTCTCCAAGCGTTTCTCTAAGCGTCATTCCGACATCGACTTCGAGGACAAGGAGGCTCGCTATGGCGCCATGAACGACGATGCCGATATGCTCTCCAAGTACGAGGACAGCGGAAAGGCTCTCTCAAAGATGCTCGACAGCAACAAGTGGCTGGCGGCTATGGTGCTCGACTCTACACGGAAGAATATGCATCCTTTCGAGTGGATGGCTTCGCAGGGTATCGACATCAAGGCGGCACTCGAAGATGAGGAGCTGGGAAAGAAGGTGGCTACTCAGATTACCAAGTTTCAGGAAAAGGTAGCCGAACAGGAGAAGCACTCGCAGCAGCTCGATGACAATCTCCGAAAGTCTTACGAAACGTTACAGGGATTAGGACTCTCTGACGAGGAAACTAACGACCTGTGGGGCAAAGTGTTTGGCGTTATACAGGATGCCGAAGATGGCAATATCTCTGCCGAAACATGGAAGCTCTTTAAGAACGCATACAGCTACGATGCCGACATTTCTTCGGCTCGCGAGGAAGCTGCCATGCAGGCTCGTAACGAGAAGATCCAGAACAAGGTGCGCTCCTCTAAGACAGAGGGAGGTATGCCTCCTTCTCTTACCAATTCCGGAAGCGGAAACGAGCCTGCTAAGGCCATAAAGCGAGAGAGTTTCTTCGATGGCATCAGAAGCAATTAACCGATAACAATTTTTAAATAGTATATAACATGAAGAAAGTAATGAATTATTTTTCCTTTCAGTCCGTCTTAAAGATGGTGCTGATGTTACTCGCAGTTGCAACGGGTGGTGGCGTTCTCGCTTTGGCCGACAATGTTGAGCCACAGATTGGCAACGAGGGCGTTGAACCCGCATCTAAGGAAACGGTTGAGGCGAAAGAGCCAGTCAATCCTGATACTAACGACCGTTTGAGTCCAGGCGGTAAGAAGGATGGACAGGACCTAACAGGATCTCAGGCTTCATCCACTCAGCTTCGCGAGGGTGGTCTGCTCGACAAGGAGTGGGACTCCGAGATTGTCAAGTTCTATCCTTTCAAGACTCCTATCCTCTCTATCGTTCGCCGGATGGCAAAGACCGTCAATATCAAGAACTGGTCTGTCTCTCACCAGCGTGTGGGTGGCGAGACTCTTGATGGTCAGGTTACTCAGAAGATTGTAGCTGGCGATACAGTAGAAATCAACTCTACCAACTTCTCCGGATCTATCCGTCCTTTCTACAAGGGTACCACTGTCATCGTGTCGGGTGTTCCTGGTTACAAGGAGGGTTCTAAGACTAAGACCGAGGGCACACTCATGCTCTACGTCATTGAGGCTAACGGCAAGAAGGCTGTCATGCAGGCCGTTAATGGTATTCCTAAGAACGAGGGGGATACGCGCGAAAATCTCGATAACATGACTTGTCCTGAAATTCCGGTAGGCACTACTCTGCTCGCTGCTTCTTCTGCGGCTTCCGAGTCTCAGCTTACCATTACCCCAGAGAACTTCCAGCCTCGCGAGAAGTCTGTCTATGTACAGAAGAAGTTGCTCAACATCGTCTTTACTGACGACTACGAAAAGGTAAAGAAGGAGCAGCCTATCACGGTGGCAGACCTCAAGACCGATGCTATCATCAAGTACAATCTCCGTGCTGAGCGCACGTACCTGATGGGCATTAAGTCTCGTTTCAAGGCTGAGACTGGCGATGGCCAGATTGAAGATGTATACACCTCTGAGGGCATCATCAATCAGCTTACCAACACTTACGCCATTGGTGACGAGTACACTCTCTCCGACCTGATTGCTATCTCAAAGTTGCAGTTCACAGAGTTCTCTGAGAATGACCGCTGCTTTGCTTTCTGCGGCAAGAATGCCATCGAGAGACTTGAGAATATCAAGCTTGAGGGCAGCCATCAGAACGACTTCATCAACCACAATGAGTTCGATTTGTCGTTCAAGCGATTCAAGGACACATTCGGATCTCTCGACTTTATCTGGGCTCAGACACTCGACCTTATGGGCATGTCTGACTTCATGGTCATCTTCGACCCTAAGGCTTCACGTCGTTACGTCAAGATTGGTAAGCGCGAGCAGACCAACGATATGTCCAAGGGTGGCGGCGAGGTCCGTGACGCAAAGCGATGGATTCACCAAGAGGCAGACTCTGTTGCTCTCCGTGGTTATAACTCTATCCTTGTCGGCCCTGCAAGCAAGATCAACAAGATTGCTACCGAGTCTTTGGGCGCAATCATCTCTGCTGCTAAGCTTCCTGCTACTCCTGCAAAGGGTATGAAGGTGGCTCTTACTAAGGATTATGTCAATGGGGAGACAACCTACGAGGCTGGTACTGTCTATTACTACGATGGTTCAGCTTGGTCTGTATACGCAGGTCAGGACGTAGCTGCGTAACGTGAGCTCTTTTTCATTTCAACCAACATATATTTACTCATTCTGGGGGCGGGTGCGGTAAGCCTCGCCCCCTTTTAAATTCTAAAGAAATATGATTAAAACATACAAGGCGAGAGTCAGCAATAATAATGTAAGTTATCTGCTTGAAGGAAAGCAGGGCAACAAGGTACGATACAACTTCACTAACGGCAATGTGGTTATCAACAAGTATCCGTCACTGACACTTCGCAACAGATACTGCCAGGATCTCCTGGAGTCCAACCCTCTTTTTCTTAACAACACCATCATTCTCGAGCACTCCGAGGAGGAATACCCGTGCGAGCAGGCTGCTCTTGATAAAGAGAAGCAAGAAGCTGGGCAGGCGCACGATGCCGTTCCTGAAAAAGCGGAGACTTCCGCAAAAGACACCGATGAGGCTGAGCCTGAGAAGGAACGGGTAATGGGTGTTGTTTCTACTGCAGACGTTATCGAGTATGTCAACAAGCGCTTTGATAAAGATTACCGCACTTTGGCTAATGCCATGAAACAGGCGTCAAAGTACAACATTATCTTCCCCGACTTCGAGCCATAATCCGCTATATATAAATAAGGTATAATGAAAGTAGATGAAATCATAAGACAGGTCCGATGGTGTATTGACGAGGAAACTTCTGGTACATCTTATATCGCAGACGATAAAGATGACGTGTACATGGAGAATATCATCCGCGCCAAGATTCCGGACGCATTACATTGGATTGCTATTACTGCTTCCGCTTCTTCGGTACTTTCCTCATCTTCTTCTACACAGAAGAATGCTTCTTCCGATGTGGCATCTACAACCGCTACTATGACGGTAACTTCCTTTGATGGTCACGAGGATATTGGCGTTATCACAATGCCTTCGTCTGTCTCTGTGTTCAATATCAATCGTGTACGTGGCAAAGGGTGGCACAAGGCTGTCATTCCAGTAGAGGACACTTCTGACGAGGCACTGATGATGTTTGATGACACTTCCAAGGGAACCGTCGACCGGCCACAAGCTGCCATCATGCGCGTCAAGCCACTGCAGGTCTTGGTGCAGCCTATGCCTTCCGATGGAACGATTTCCGTATCTTATGTAGGCGTGCCTACAGACGTAACAAATGGCAGTGGCGAGGAGGACGATTCTGTCGAAATCTCCGACAACTTCCGTGGTGCTTTCATCTACTATCTTGCCTTCTTACTTCTTTCTGCCTATGATGATTCTAAGGCTAATCAAATGTATTCTATTGCTCTTCAGCAACTGGGTGCTAACCAAACTAAATAAGATGGAAAAGGTAGCTACTTCATATAGCAACGAAGAAAATGCTTGGGTTTCCGAAGAACTAAGCGTGCATCGCAATGTGTACTTAACAATCAATCTTGTTAACCCGGGAAAGGTTGTTATCAGGCAAAATTGCGGTGATGATAAATGGTATCGAGTTCCGATAAAGAGACACAAGGATAATAAATCTTTCTGTTTCAGAATCCGCATACCATCCTCTCAATTCAAAATTAAGATATTTACATCAACTCAACCAAAAGAAATTTGTTATGCCTACATTTAGAGAAGATATTAGGTTAGGAACGAAAGTTCCTCAAATGAAAACGGAAGATTACGAGGACAGATCTGTAACAACCGAAAAGTTAGCGGACGAAGCTGTTACTTCCGAAAAACTTGGAACAGGTGCGGTTCTGAGAGATAATATCCAGGACGGCGCTGTTGGCACTGACGAGATAGCGAACGATTCCGTAACAACCGAAAAGCTCCATGATGAAGCAGTCACAGAGAGTAAATTAGCAGAACATGCAGTTACTTCAAGCATCCTTGGAAATGGAGCTGTAGAAAGAGTCAATATCCAGGATGGTGCTGTTGGCTCTAATGAAATTGAGAACAATGCCATTACTATCGAAAAGATTGCTCAGGCTGTTTGGGACAAACTCAAAGATGAGTATCTCAGGCTGGATGGAGGCAACAGCATGAAGAATACTCTTGATATGGGTGGTAATAGCATAGATAGAGTCAATAGTATTGAGTCTAATAGTAGTTCTCCTGTTTTTATTAATCTAAGAAATGCTGAAGTTACAATAGGTGCTAATGACGACGAAGATCAAGGTGTATCTGTTCCCCAATGGGTAACTATTTGGAGAGACACTTCTTTCTATGGTAATGTAGAGGCAGCAGGCTTCAAAACCCACGACCGTTCAAAGCTTGGTCTCCTTAATAACAATGGAGGAGTAGCCAAGCCTTTGAATAGCGGTGAAATTCAGCAGTGTTTTTTAGTAGCATTTGGTTAATCTAAATAGTTATAAATATGAGTAACGAAACATATAACAGTTATCTTGACGCAGAGGGACTTGCATTGGTTCTTTCTGGTATCAGAGATAAGATAAACGCAGCAGCGAAAGGAATTACAAACACAAAAGGCAAAGCGAATGGTATTGCCTCACTTGATGCTGGCGGTAATGTCCCTCTCTCTCAGTTGGGCAACCTTGACACTACCTTCTTTGAGGTTGTAACAGAACTCCCTACTGATATTCGCAATATCAAAAAGCATATCTATATCCTCAAGGGCAACAAGGATGGCGATAACAATAAATACGCAGAATACATCTACACAGGTGACCTGACAGACGCAGGCGATTTAGCTGGAGATGTTGATGCAACAAAATGGGAGAAACTTGGTGACTTCGTTCCTACTTTCGACCTTCAAGAGTATGTCAAAAAGGCTGGGGCTGTGGCTAAGTTGAAATTTTACGATCCAGTTTGGAATGATGCATGGGATGGCGATTATGATCAACCATCTGAAACAGCTATCAGAATTGGGTTTGCCGATGGTTCACACCAATATCTTGTTGTCCCTAAAGCCACAGCACCAACAAACGCATCACGTTCTAATTCCGAGTCAAGTGACGAAAGAGACAAACCTTTTATATCTCCTGGTAGCGCTGGCTTTATGTCACCTTCCGACAAGGGTAAACTTGACAAGATAGACCTCAATGCCCTTACTGCATCCATCAACGCTGCTAATACCGCTGCCAATAACACAAACAAAGCTACTACTGGCGCAGAGAAAGTCAATGCATCTATCACGGAAGGAAATATCTTTGAGGTAACAGATAGAACTGGAGCAAAAAAAACATTAGACCTCAATATTACTGCTGAGGGAAGTGTAGATAATGCTGTAGGAACTCCTTCTGTAGAGATAAATCAATCTGTAGAAAACAACAAACAAAAACTTTCTTTCAACTTTAAGAATATAAAAGGCGAAAAGGGAGATATTGGTGATAAGGGAGAATCTTTTACCTATGACGACTTTACCCCAGAGCAGCTAAAAGCTTTGCAGGACAAAGTAGTAGAAAGCTCCAAGGAAGTAGCTATGGTAGAGGTTAATAAATATACCGACTTAGTTAAGTTACCTAACATAGAAATTCCCGTAAGTGGTGATACTGTTACACTTGAACCAAATAAGGTTTATAATATAGCTATTGGAGAATCTCTCACTCTTGTATTAGCACCTCCAACAGATACTACAATAACCAACGAATATCAAGGTAGCTTTGACACAGGAGTTACTGCACCGACAGTAACTTTTCCATCAAACGTAATTTGGGCAGAAACACCATCGGTGGAGGCTAACACGCATTACGAATTTAATATCAGATATACAGGCGGCAAGTACTATGGGCTTGTGCAGACTTGGGAAATTGGATGGAGGGGAGCGTATGAGAACAAATAGGAGAAGAATGAAGTTCCCTGTTGATATGAATGTAGAGTATATAATGACTAACGGCAAGCAGTTTATCTTAACGGACTGGATTCCACTAATAGATACGAAGATTGAAATGTATTTCCACGTAAAGGATGCATTATATAAAGATGGTTTGAATAATATAATTTTTTATTCTATAGGAGAAAATAATATAATTTTCTCTATTAATAACGGAGACTTGCCTAATGAGTTGAATACACTATATTTATGGAATAATAAGGCATTTCGTGCTGGTGGTGAGATAAAAAGTATATATATAAAAGACTATATGGATACACAAACTCCTCTGCTTTTATATATGAGTAAAGATTCATTTGGATACTACAAAGATAATGTCTTTACAAAGAAACAATTGAGTCTGCGTACACAACCTTGCACTACTCCGTTAAAGTTATTCACAAAATCCGCCACAGACTGTTATAATCGAGCAAAACTCTATATCTATGGCATTCAGTGTTGGAACAACGGCATATTGGAAAGAGACTTCGTGCCAGCTAAGAAGAATGATATCTATGGCTTGTATGACAAGGTGAACAAGAAGTTTTGGCGTTCATGTTCTGGAGTTGACTTTTTAGGTAAGGACAAATAAAGAATTAAATTATGAAAAGATGGATTAAGAATGGTGTCTTTGCATCCGACACCATAGAGTTAAACGGATGCGTGGTGTGTAACCCAACAGAGGATATGCTGCGACAGGCTGGATACAAGGAATATCAAGAGCCTGTACCTACGGAGGAAGAAAAGTTGAATACAGCTAAACAAAACAAGATATATGAGATTGAGCAGTATGACACTTCTTCCAAAGTAAATTCCTTTACTTTGAATGGTAAAGAACGCTGGCTTAAAAGTGACTTACGAAGAAGTCTATCATACTCCACCAACATACTCAAAGAGGATGGAGAAAAGACCGTTGACATCTGGTTTGATACAGAGTGTGAAACAATGGATATTGACAACGCTTTGTATATGTTGAAAGATCTGGAAGTCTATGCCAAGCAGACAAACAACGTAACACATCATCATAAGGCAGAAGTGATGGCTCTTACCTCAATAAAAGACGTTGAGGCTTATGATGTAACGAAGGGTTATCCCGAAAAATTAGTATTTTCATTTTAACCCATCCATACTCGCTTGCATCAGCTTCCCATGCAGATAGCACACTTCTTCTCCATACATATCAAGGAGGAAACAGCCTGCTATATGCTGAACAACATGAAGCATTTCATGTCCGATACTATTGATGCACTCAGGGTACGATGAGGCTTCCCCTATAACGACAACACTTTTTCTTTTGTCTATATTAGAGTAGGTAAGCCCTTTATTCAGCTCACCTTTGAGCATAAGATTACAAGCATCTTCGAGAGGTACGCCATGACAGCCCAACTCACGAAGATGCTTTCTTATTCTCATTGCGTCATTCCTGCCGGCATGATAACAAACACGAATAGTCCAGTCATACTGCTCTAAGTAAATTTCCTGTTCCCTCATAATATCTCATCCCAAGGAATACCTACCCCATTATGAGCGCAGTCAGCATAGAAGCGATTGAAGATAAAACCATCCTGTTGATCTTCATCATCAACATAGTCTTTTACAAACTTGGCAAGAGATTTCTCATCCATTATAGAACTCCCGTAGAAGTCTGCCACACACATATTGGCAATATAACAGGCATCATGGCCGATGTTGTTCTCTAACTCAACATCGTGTTTTCTCAGCAGTTCTTCTACACTCTCGCTGCTCATTGCCTTAATGCGTTTCCCGTTCTTTTTCATCTGAGCCACTGCCCACTCGCACATTTTCTTGTTGAAGTGCCAGCCGTTGTGTCTCAGATATGCAACCATTTCTTTCGGTTTGTAATCATACGCATCAAGCGATTCTCTATATTTTGTAGCCATAATCGTCTAAAATTTAAATGGGTCTGGCTCCGACATTTATGTCGTGACCAAACCCACATAGTTAGTTATTATTATTCCTCCCAGTCTTGGTAGTCACGTTTCTCTCTGCGCTCACGACCGTCACGCATTTCTTCATCGTAGTCGTCGTATTCACGCATGCCACTTCTACCACGACCTCTGTAGTCCGGCATACGGCTTCTTTCTCCGTATCTGCCACGGCTGTCACGTTTCATTTCGCTCAGGCAATTCATAGCCTTATCGAAGTAACGCAAGCCTTTCTCTACGTTTTCGTACAAGCCATCAAACTTGTCCTCTTTAATCTCAATCATTACCATAATCATAAGATTTTAAATGAATAGGTAGGAGATTACTTGCTCATGGTCTGCTGAAGCCATCCCATCATCTTGTCAATCTTGCCCTCAATGCCTGAAACCTTACCTTCCAGTTTGTTGATTTTCTCGGTCTGTTCCTTCTCCTTGGCTATCTGGGGGTTGAGTTGCTGTAGCATTCCCTCGCAAGAATCAACGACCCTCTTGTGGTAATCTACACTCTCCAGTATCGCCTTGGATTGTCTCAGCATTGCATCGACCTCAGCACTCATAGCATCCTTGCTGTCGCTCACGACAAGATTCTTGTCGTTTGCTATCTGCCCATTGGCAGGCAACTGCTTGAAATCCACCTCCTCGTCATTCAGCTTCACCTTCACGTCCACCACAGTCTCCATAGGTTGAGGAGTAAAGCCGTTGTTGAAGGATGGGTATCTCGTCTGAGGGTTGCTTACTGAAACCACCTGACCGATTCGCAAGTTAGGATTCTCGCCCTTGTCGAGTACATAAAATAAGGAATTAGTTCTTAAACCTTGAAACATAATGTAATCTCCTATTATCTATTCTTGTTAAACAATACCCGTCATAAGTTGAAGGGTGTTAGTGTCTCTCTCAAACCAGAGTTGAACCACTCCAGTCCCAGGCACGTCTGCAACCGTCAATGCTTCACCATTGAATTTGGTTACAGCCTGTGTTGATCCGTTGGTCTCGAAAAGGATAGGCAGCGTACCAGTCGTTCCTGTCGGAATAGCCTGCATCAGGTTCACGAAAATCGTTCCTCTGTAGTTGGCATTCACGAAGGCGTGGTTTTTAAAGGTGAACACCACATCGGCAGTATTCACCTTCACGCCAGTAGAAGCGATAGCTGCCGAACCATTACGATTCACCCATGTGTAAGGTCTTAACCATAACATAGCGGCCTCCTTTCTTTAACCCCAGAATCCTGCATTGTTGGCAGCATTCAAACCATACTGATAAGCCACGCAGTTAGGAATGGCCTGGAATGGCTGATATGGTACAGTCACCGTATTCGGCTGGGCGCATTTGATTGCGTTGACTTCACTCTGCAAACCAGCCAAAGCAGCATTTACAGGCGCAAGTGATTGACCGATAATCTGAGAAGTCATAGCAGAAGACTTGAATGTGCTGTTCTCCTCACGGAGTGCATCAATCTTGTTCTGCATTTCTCTGAACTCGGCTTGCTTCTGACCATCAACGATAGTCTGTGTACTTTCCTTGATAGCATTATGCAAGTCGCAAGTCTGCTGCTGAGTAGCATAAGCGAGAGAGGAAGCTGCACGCTCCTGACCTACAGCCACGTTGTTGATGGCATTCTGTAAAGTACCAGTCTGCTGACAGATAGCCAGGCGGTTCTCGCAGCAGCAGTTGGCAATCTGTTGAGCAATCTGCATATTACCCTGTTGCAAAGCGTTGATGGTCTGCATACCGCTCATACCTACCTGATTACCTACATTCTGAACCTGAGAAGTCAAAGCAGAGATGGCACTCTGAATCTGACCTTCGGTGCAGTTCAACTGAGTAGCCAAGTTGCTGAGTGCATTGCGGTTGCCACCGATGGCATCCATCAGGAGACTACGACCATAGTCATTGTTAATCTCGTTAGCAAGACCACCACGGCCATTGTTGCCGAAGCCACCCCAGCCATTACCGCCCCAACCCATAAGGAAGAAGAGGAAGATAACCCACATGAACCAGCCGCCTTCACCGCCGAAGCCATTGTTGCCCTTCATGGCGAGAAGCACATTTGGATCCACACCCTGCTTCTGGAGCAGAGGAGCAAGAAGTCCAAGCATTCCGTTTGAACCTCCGTTTTGGTTTTCACCAAAGATGTATGTCTTAGATTCTGACATAATAAATGATAGATTAATCGTTTCGTTCACTATTGAACTTGGTGCAAAGTTACAAAGAACTTCACCCCTTTCCTAACTATGCTCAAAATAAAATTTTCTCCCTATAATCCACTGTTAATCAGTATTTTATATTGAGCCATTTCATGCTCATTTATTTAGTAAAAGTCTAAACTACAAAGAAATCACCCCAAATATGGTACAACCTATCATTATTTTCGCTACCTTTGCATAAAAATAAAACTTATAGCATATGGAAACAATTATTTCGGTTATTATATTCGCGGTCCTGTTTATTTTATCCTGCCTATCATTGTATCGTGTATGTACAGTAGGTAAAACAAGTGGTGCAATAGTTCCTAAAAAAGAAATGTATGATATGCACTTCGCTCCGAAAATAAGAAGACAGCATGTACGTTTGTTAGCCTTGCTATTTTTTGGAATGGTACTTGTTGTTGTATATTATTTTATGCCAACTAAGTTAGGCAATTACGTTTTCATAGAAAGGGATTTTCCTAATCACAAGCAAACCATTCATTCGAATAGCTCATGCCCTTTAATCAAAAAAGGATATAGTGTAAACGAAGTACACTACTATACATATACGCCTTACGTTGATTGCTTCTGTTATAGATGTTTCTATGAGTCAGATGCCATCAAATTAACTAAAGGAGAAAAATAAGGAGTGAGCATTAAGCCCACTCCTTTCTTATTTTAGTTCAACTTGTCGAGTTCATTCACTGCCCTCATCATAATATAATCAATATTCTGGTTGGCAAAGTTGATACTCTCTGCATCGTTCGACTTGTTGCGTAGTTCCTTCCACTTCTTCATTTCCTTGGTAGCCGTTTCTATAACATTCATCTTCTCAGCTCCCTTTGATTGCTTAAACTTGTAGTAGTCGCCATAATTCTTAACCAGCTCATCCAAAGGAACTTTCTTTGACTTCAAGCGTTTAGCATTCGCTATCATCTTTTCAGTCTCATCCAAGTAGTTATACCACTTACTCTTGGTTCTTTGAAGGCTTGTCTGCTCGCTTGGCGTATAGAACAGGGAGCGCACAAAAGGAATATCCTTTGTTTCTGTGTCCTTTCCTTTCTTAACAAGTCCTCCGACTCTCTCCATAAAGGTGGCAGCACCTCCAAGATAACTACTATATAAGTGCTGCAGCAAAGATGGATCTGTCGCAGCATCAAGGAAATCGTTTCCCTTCATGTTCTCATTTCCAGGAGCTACATCGTTCGACCATGCGTTTGCTTTCTTGTTGATGTTGATGAGCCATTCTGGTGTACCCTTGTAGGCCAGCATCCAAGATGGCTGGTTCTCGTCAAACTTATTCTCTCTATGGATAGGAGCACCCTTCCAGTCTGAGTTAAAGAACCATTCAAAGATAGGAGAAGTTGCAGATGGAGCAATGGCTTTGATGGTCTCCTCTCCAGGGTTCTTACCGAATGAGGCGTTTCCAAGATAATCAGCCACGGGAACCAGTTGAGACATACATCCTACAGCATCCAGTGCAGGGTTCTTCTGCCCGCTTATATTCTTCGAGAAAGTAAGACCAGCCGCCAAGTCACCCAGACCATAGAAAGCCCTTTCCTCAATAGCAAGCGGAATAGTGATAAACTCGCCACCTCCTACGTAGATACAGAGATTGTTTCTTCTGATATAGTCAGGCAGCTCTCCGTATGGGTCCTTCACTCCCTTTCTGTCCTTTTCATCCTCACTGGCGATAAGCATATTGTTGATAAGAGCCATAGCCATACCACTCATCATAGGACCGGCCATGATATAGCCTATCGTTCCAGCCTTGTTGTTCTTGAAGTTCTTAATCAGGAGGTTGGTACTCTGCACTCCTGCATTAAAGAACATTGACGAGTTTCTAAACCAAGAAGCCAAGAAACCATAGACATTCTTTCTTGCAGTCTTAGCATTACTCATCTCTCCGTTCTTGAACGAATAGATGGCATTACCCGAACCATGTCGGTTAAAGTTGACAGAAACCTCCTTGGCATCATAAGCAGAGCGAACAGTCGAACGACCAGCGTCGCGGCTCGCGCAATAAGTAGCAAAGCGAGCCAAGTTCTCTGCAACCTCGTTGGCGTTCTCCAAATTCTTGAAGATAAAATCAAAGACATTCTTTGATACCCTGGCCTTGCCGTTCTTCTCTGTCTTTACATGAAGTTTGTACTCGGCAGTAAGGTCTTTCATGTTCTTTATCTGAACCCAGCCAGTCTCACCGCCGTTCTCCATGAACTCCTTGAAGTATCTCTGAATCTTATCGGAAGTGTCGAGTGTGCCGTTTCTGTACTTAGAGAACAAGCCGAAGCCTGTCATTTTCTTAAAATCACTCAGCTTAGTGTTTCTGATACCCTCGATAAGTCCTACCTGCGCATAATACTTTTCGAAAGTCTTGGTGTATGCCATACCTTCCTTGGCAAGCAAGTTGGTAGAAGCAAACTCAAAATCTCGTATCATATTACGCATCACGAACTCTGGATTATATGAAGTACAGGTTTGAGCCATGAATCTTGATATGGCGGCAGTAGTTCGTCCTACCAATGACTCGTTCTTGTGCTCCAGCATTCCGTTCAGAGCCTGCGCTGCTCTTGGGTTACCTAAGATAACGAAGCTGTGCTTCTTGCCTGCAATCATCACGTCCACGATATGCTGCGACTTGTCTTTTGCACGTTCAAAACGGTAACCAATATTCCCCCTGTCAAACTTCTTTGTAGCAAGACCTTGCGCTTTCAGCATAGCCATATCGGTGTCGAAGTCCGATACTATCTGATTAATCTCGTCAGCTGTAGCACCCTCAGGAATGTCTGGATAACGTTCCTCTACAATTCCTGTTGTGGGGTCTTTCACATACCATACACTCGTCTCCTTGATAAGGTTGTTGCCAGAGTGGTTTCTCGCAAATCTCGCAAAGGCCTGTTTAATAGCATTATCGCCTCCGTTCTTGATAGCTCTGTTGCCTAAGGCTCCTATCTGAGCCAGTATGTTGGTCTCGCTAAGATACTTGTGTCCTCTTGCCTTTGCAAGGGTGCTTCCTATGCGGTTCTTCGGGTCTCCGATTTCTGTGATATAACCATATACATCCTCAGCCGTTGTCTCGTCATAGTTTCTCAGTGGAACGTACCAGTCAAACATCTTCGATACGTGTCCGTGCAGGTCTCTGTCTATAATGCCGTTATTATAGTCTGAGTCTACCGAATATCTGGTAGCCGCTCTTACTTTATCCCAATAGTCTCTTACTGAGCCAGCCTTTACCGATTCCATCTTTGCTTCTGAGTCCATCACACTCTGTATGGCCTCTCCGTCATTGTATGGATCTTTCATACTTATGATGTCCTGCACACCGTGCATACCCGAATAGTCGTGTTCTCCAGCCTCGTAGTCCTTGTTCACATTATCGCGTATCCACTCGTCCATCTTCTCGTAGTAACGTTTCAGGTCGATGATTCCGCTCTTTAGCTGGTTGCCCAAATCCTCCTTCTTGGCACCCCATTCGCTCTGCAGCTTCTCTGCGTCTGCCTTGGTGCTGTCATCCATACGAAGCTTTCTCACAGCATCACGCACAAAGAGCACTCTGTTTCGCTCCAAGCCGTGCTTGGTAATCATATAGAGATTGAAGTTTCTTATCTTGTCGTTTGTCTTTTTGCCTTCAAAGGCATCGAGTACTCCAGCCATAGCTTTCTCCAAAGGACTCATGATGTTTATCTCGAACATCTTGGCCGCATCGCTCATCGCGCCCTGCATGACGTTCTGAAGTATGTAGGGATTTTCCGAAGAAGCTATATCCTCAATCTTCTTGTCTGGCACAATGGCATTCATCAGCTTCTTCAAGGAAAGCATATTGTCCATATAACTCTCTGTAGCCATGTAGCCGTGCTCATCCAGCGAACGGTGGTATCTGTCAAGGGCAGTAGCTGCAGTTGGGGTAGTACGGAAATGAATCTGTCCGTCTGTAGCCTCCTGATAATCTGCCTTTGGTAAGTCTGCCAGAGAACGAGCCTTGCCATCATTTTCGTAGAACACGCCATCACGGGAAACCACACTCCGAATATCCTCATGGTCGAGACGGTATTTCACCGCCTCGGCTCTCATCTTCCAGTATGGGTCGTTAGGATTCTTCTGCAAGTTCTTGCTCAACCAAAGGAGATATTTCACGTCCTTGGTGTTTGGGGCAATACGATAGCCTATCTCATGCAGAAAATCAGTAACCTTGTTTCTGATGTTGTTCCAGAATCCAGCTTCTCCCTTGCCATCCTCGGCGAGTCGGGCGATACCTTCCTCAATGGCATCGTAGATATTCATAGGGTTGAACTTTCTCTCCTCATCCACCAGCTTCTTCAAAGCCGCATTCTCTGGCTTACCCAAGTCGTACCATACATCACGAAGGAACTTCTCGAATCGCTCTTCACCGAAAAGTTCTCTCATTCCCTTGTGTCCTACAACCTCATGCCAGATAGTCTTCTCGGCAGTATATCTGTCGTGGATATTTGGCATATAAAGATGCACCTCGCCAGTATTCTCATCATACCAGCCAGTAATATTTCTGCCTTCCTCAATAGCTGCCTTTGCTGCCTTGTTGGTGATTTCATCAACCGATGAAACCATCTTTACCTTGCCGCCAGTCTTCTGAGCTATTCTTTCGATGTGGTTGTTGACTGCTGAGGATGGGCTATCAGATAGTTCTTCACCCATACGTTCAGCACTTGGTCTTCCGTGGCGTGACCGAAGTGAAGATACCTCGCCAGGTCGTACTGAGCCTCCACGTCCTTCTTGATTAGAAGTAGAGTCCCAATAATGCCCGTTTCGTCCATTCCAACCTGCTTCAAGAGCTGAATCAATATCTCTTGGATTTCTGATAGTTTCTTTGTTGATTCCATCTTTGATATAATTAATTAATTCTTCATTCCCATCAATAGGGATTTTCTGATAAACGTTATAATCATTGTATTTATTGTATTTGAATACATAAAAATTATCAGAAGTGTACTCATAATTAACTTTTCCACGCTTATAATTCTTATGTGAAGAGTCAATGGTGTGAGCCAATACCGCATATTCATCCTTTGGTAATTCTATCTCCTGAGGGTCTTCCTCACGGAAGTGGGTGCCTTCATCCTCAGAAGTCTTGCGCTCCTCCTGCACCTTCACGCCCATCTTCGAGAGTCGGTCCAGTACTGGCTTCAACTGCTCTGGCTTAAATTCAGCAAGCATATTGTTTCCCCTGGTTTCAAAATTGTTGCCATCAACCAGCTTCAGCAAATCTTCGTCCATGAAGTACTTGCCGCCCTTCGCTTTGCTCTTTGGTACACGAAGCTCGAAGTAGTAGCCACGATAGTTGTCTATGCGCTTCACCTTTACTTCACCATCCGATGAAGTAACCTCGTCAATACCTCCGTGCCATGATGAAAGTTCAAACTTATCAGCCACGCTGTTGATAGGCGCATCCGTAGTCAAGCCCTTAGGGTCGAATCGGTCTGGCATCAAGATACCAGTCTTCACCTCGCCAGTATCAGTAGTGTACTTCACCAACTGACCGCCCAAGCCCTGATCCTTACTGTCAACCAAGGCCTGCATCAGATTACCTGTCACGATATAACCATCCTTGCGGCTCTCGTTGCTGGTCAGTCTATCCCAATTCTTAAGGTCTTGATCCAATACCTTGATATGGTTATCGCCCATACCGGCAGCCTGCTTGGTCATGCGGTCGATAGAACCGATAATATCCACCTTGTTTTCACCAGAACCCACCTTGCCGGCAATAGGGAAAGTAATCTTTCTTCTGCCATCCAAGGTAGCGAATGAAACCGTAGAGGCGTTAGGCGAGTAGTTATCAGTAATCTTGATGTCAATGAGTCTACCGTAACTATTGCCGAATCCGCTCAACTCGTTAGGGTTATTCATATCTGTAGGCAGAACGAAAGTCTGGTTGGTATCGAAGGTATCAAGCACACGCTCAAACATTTCAGCCTTGGCTTTCAGGTTCTTCATCACATCGTTCAGCTTATCTTTCTCCTGCTTGTAGATGTTGTCATACTGATAGCCAGCCATCTTCTCAATCTGCTCATCGCTCATGCCCGATTTCTCCTGACCCTTCTTGCCATCCTTGATATACTTCTCCTTGGCCTTGGTTGCAGCCTTCACTGCACGATCCTCATACTTCTGAGTCTCGTCCGCAATCTTCTGGTCGAAGTACTCCTTCACGGCTGCCTTCTTCTCGGTCTTGTACTCATCCCAAGTCTTACCGCCAGTCAAACCATCCTGCGCAGCCTTCACCTCAGATGCCTTCATAGGCTTCTTCAAGATAGCCATGTTCACCTTTTCTATATAAGTATTGTCGGCAAAGGCATTATCGCCGCCCGGCTCTGCACCCTGCTTCCAAACTTCCTTGTGGAGAGTCTTAGCCTTCAAAGGCAGCTCGGTAATCTCCAGGTCGTTCTCACCCATTTCGTTGAGGCGTTGAATCTCGTTAGCGTAAAGCTCGCCTATCTCCAGCAACATCTTCTCCTGCTCAGAAACCTTTAGCAATGCCATTCTACCAAGTAACTTGCTTGCGTCGGCACCAGCTTCGCCATCACCAACACCGCCACCGCTTGCAACAAGAGTCTGTGGGTCGATTCTGGACAAATCATCGCCATTACTCTTTTCCCATCCGAATGGATCAGCCATACGTGCGTAAAGGTCAAGATGCTCTGCCATGTATTCCTTAACCACCTTATCACCATATTTATTGGTGATATCGGCAACTTCCATTTCGTTGAACTTGCTCTTCTGCGAAGAGGTAGTGTTGGCATCAAGTGACTTCAACTTAGCCTTAAACATCATTAATAATCGCTGCTCGGCAGGAATAAGAGAAACAACATATTCGTATGCACCTCTTGCAACCTGTCCTGTTCGGTCGATACGTCCACGCATCTGAACCTCATCATTCACGTCAAGCTGCTGCTGAGCCACGATCATCACACGCTTCTTCTGGTCCTTATACTTGCTCGAAGCATGAAGGGAAATACCAGTTGCTGCACTCTTGTTGAGAATAAGCGCATCAATCTTACCATCATTAAATTCTCTTGCCAGTTTCTTCTTGTCTGTGTCGGCACGTTTTACTTTGGTAACAGTTCCGTTGTCGTTATAAACAAACTCGGTCTGTCTACCGGTCAGCTCACCAACCTTATAGCCAGCCTTCTGCAGCTCGTTCTTGATAACATCAATAGGGGAAAGTGAAAGACCTGTACTTGTCTGCTCAATCTTCTTTTCCAGTTCGTGATAAGCCTCAACAGCCTCATCACCCAAATCCGAAAGCTTGATGTATCCGCTTTCACTATTATCCTTTGCATCCTTCTGGGTATAGCGAAGTGTACCTTCAAGACCCTTCTTCAAAGATGTACCCAAGTCTGGTGCGTCCATCTCCTCACCAAGCGCAAGGTTGTCAGTCTGAGATTCGTTGGTATTGTTCAACGCAATCACAGGCTTCATGCCCTGCTTCAAATAGTCGATGGCACGTTCTGCAGCAGACTTCGCTTTCAAGGAGAGAAGTACCTGCTGAACGGTATTGAATGCCTTGCTGGCAAATGGCTGGTTCTTAATTCCCAGGGCAGCCGTTCCCTTTTTGATTCCAATGGTAGACTGAATGGCAGCCAGCTCCTCATTACGCTCATCCACGTAACTTGAAACATATTTCTTTTGGAAATTGATAATATCATTAAACAATCCGATGATACTATCATACTGTTCTCGCTGCTCCTGCACTCGCTCAGGATCATCAATCGCCTTCCAGTCGATGGTTACGCCAGTCATATCTCGCTCACGGCGAATCATCTGACCGCATTGTGTCAATGTCTGGCTCATAATCTCCTGCAATGTTGCGCCACCACGCTTCACCGCATCAATTAAATCGGATGATTTCATTCCGCCCTCATTCATGGCAGTACGCAAAGCGTAGATAGGCATATTGTCTGGTCGCTTGGCAAAGGTAGCAGAGAAGAAGGTAACGTTCTTTGCCTTCTGAATAATGTGTTGGAAATAGTTGCCCTGACCGCTATTGCCACCAGCCGTATGGCTTTCGTCAAGGATAAGGTAAGCGTTATCCATCAGTTTCTCGATGGCATCACGTCTTCTTTGTCCGCTGAGAGCGGCAGCGCCGAATTTCTTACCCTTCGCAAGTTTCTTCTCTTTTCGGGCACCATTCTCGTCAAACTCGTAGACTCCGTTGCTTACTTGGCTATAGGTAGTCAATACATAATCGTATTCGTCTGGCAGTTTGCCGTTCTTTTCGATGTAATCAAGCACACGCTTCACCTCGCTCTTCGATGGCAAAGCAAATACCACTTTTCCGTCTGAGTCGGTAATGGCAGCTTCCTTGGCACTACCGAATACAAATGGTCTTAGGTCTGGGCTGCCAATATCCACCAAGTCACGGTAAACATCACTCAGCAATCCTGCTGTCTTGGTGAAATACACAGGAACCTGACCCTGCTTCTTGGCGTATCTGATAAGCGAAGCAGCCTGTCTTCCCTTACCGATACCAGTCATATCTCCAATGATAAAGGCGTTGCCCTTCTTTGCCTGCTGCAAGGCAAGGGCTACAGAGTCAACCTGCTCTGCGGCAAGATGAGAATACAAATCGTCCTTATCATTATAGCCCAGTTCGTCAACGAGGAACTGGTCGGCATCGCCCAACTTTTCAAGATTCTTATTAACCGCCTCCTGCTGATCGGCAGGCATAACAGCTTTCAGAGTGAATGGGTTTTCACTCTTAGGGGCGTAAGTAACTTTCTCGGTGCTTAGTCCACGTACGGATTTGTCCACCCGCTGTAATTGTCCCCGTGGTCCGCTTCCGCTCCCGGCGTTGGTAGATTCATCAGTACTTGGCTGAGCGTCATTCCGTCCAGCTCCTCCTGATCCATTTCCTCGCTGCTCATTGGTTCCAGCGGTTGGTTCTTTGCTTGGAGAAGGCTCTGTCCCTGTTCCGTCTGCTCTACTATCTCCATTAGGAAGTTCTCCATCTTGTCTTGGCTCGGTTCCTCGTTGATTTTCCAAGTCATCATGGGTTCCTGATACGGTAGCGGAGTCAAATAGGTCAGGCTCTCGCTCACCATTTGGTTTGCTTCCTCCTCGTTCTCCTGCTCGTACTCTCTCTTTAGGAGTATCAGCAGAGCCTTGTTTATCAAGTTCTGGTTGAGCACTTCTTGTTTCTCCTCCGATGGAAGAATCCATCCGTTCACCTCGTAGTATATCATCTTCAATTCGTTTATAAAGTTCGTCATAATCTTTCACGGTCTCCGCTCTTGCCTTATCCTTCACTGGTGGAAAAGCATTCTCGTCCAAGCGTCTTCCGTTTATTAATATAATACGTGTAGGATAAGAAGTTCCCTGCTTTGCATAGAGACTACCATCCACATTAATCACGTCCTCCACATTATAGTGGCTATAGAGATAACCAAGGAAAGCCTTATCCTTCGGATTCAGACTTCCGTTCTTGGCGTATTCCGTCTTGCCGCCTATAATGATGGCAGCACGACCATCGTCCTTCATGCTCTCCAAGGCATTGATAGCCATCTGTCCTTCCAAGGAAGAAATCTTATAGCCGTCATACTCCTTAGGGGTAGCACTACCAAATGGTGGATTTGTTACCACCACGTCAACGTCCTTGTCTGCAAAAGGCTGGGTTCCGTCCTGACTGGTCACGTTCTTGAAGCCCTGTCTTCTCAGGTTCTCCAGTCTCTGAGCATCAATGTCGTTCACATGGACAGCATCCTTTGGCAAGCCGATAGTAAGCATTCCATTGCCTGCACTTGGTTCCAGCGCACTCTTTATCTCCTTTCCATTACCCTTTACATACATATCTGCAAGGAAAGCGTAAGGGGCAGGTGTAGAATACTGCTGCTTCATCACTCGCTCGGAGTCTCTCTGGTTGAGGCTTGGTTGGTTCTCGTAAAGTTTCTTAATGCGTTTGAACTTCTCTGCATTATTGGTTGACTCCGAAGAGGCGATGCCTCTTGCTCGCTGAACAATAGCTGTCTCGGCAAGTTCCTGCAAGTCTGTGTCCTTCACATCCTTCAACCCGCATTCATCAGCCATCTTTCTGAGTTCCACGATGCCGTTAATCTTCTGACCGAAACCAAGACGAGTGTTAACCCTATCCATAAACCTCTTCTCGCTCACCTTTCTCTGCTCGGCATTCTTGGAGTCACCCACCAGATTCTCCTGATGCTTAGGAGAAGTCTTCTCGTAGTAGTCAGCCCAGTCCTTCAAGCTCATGCGCTGCTCGCCATCACGATAGCGAATATTCATCATCTGCTCGTAGATAGCATCCACATCTTCTTTCTTGAAAATCTTGGCAGCAGGAGCAAACTCCTTACGCATTTCCTTTACTACGTCTTCAAGATTGTGCATACCTCTCTTAATTCTAAGGTAAGCATTCTCTGCCATTGCACTCACCAGTTTAGGCAGCACCTCTAATTGTCTTGAATTAAGACCGATAAAGGAAGAAGAAACCTCATCCTTACCAGCATTCATAAGTTCTTTCCACAGGTCGTTGACCTTTTTGTTTGAAGCTGATACCGCTGCATCGTCGGCTTTCTGCTGAGGCTTTTCGCCCTGTTCTATTTTCGTTTTCTTCTCCTTCTCGAATCCTTCTGCTGCATTCTTGATTTCTTCCATAGGATTAGCAGATGGTTCTGTTTTAGAAGTGCCAACCTTTGGCTCAGCATTCAAATCCTTACGTTTAGCATAGATGCTTTCGTAGATTGCACGGTGCAAATCATCTGTCACTTCTCCGTTCAGATAGTCCAAAGCCATATCCTTGGATAAATCATCCACGTCAGACTTCATGATTTCCTCCTCAGTCAGAGGATGCTCTTTCTTAAATTCAGCGGCAGCAGCCTCAATCGGGTTATACTGAGTGTCTGGCTTCTCTTCTTTAGGAAGAAGTGGAAGAGGTTTTTCTTTTACCTTACCGTCAACATATTCGACAACCTCATTCAGGTCGCCAAACTTCTTGCCATCATACTCGTAGTATGAACCAGTGTATTCGCCCTTATCGTTAGGCTCGTCAACCTTAATAACCTCCTTGTCGCCATCAATAAGAATCTTCTGCCTTGTGATAGGACCGTTCTCAGATGGAGTTTCGGTTTCCTCATCAGTAACCTCAATACGACTTTCAAGTTCTTTGTTTACTAAGTCGTCTGGTTCTTCTACTCTTGGTCGCTCTGGTTCTGCTCCTTCTCCTGCTGATCCATTTCCTCCTGATGTTTCTTGTTTAGGTTCTTGAATGCCTGAAACATCATTGCCTCCTTCATTTTCTGAATGTCCTGTGCCATAATCTTGCCATTTTTTAAAGTTTAAATACTCGTTTATCAACTCTTCCTTGGTAGGAGCAGCCTCGAACATATTGCCCTCGCCAGTATTTCTTGAAGCGGCAATTCTGTTGTACTCATCAAGCAAATCTCTGAAATCAGAAACCTTGCCCTCCAAGGCTAAAGCCATCATCTGAGAGATAGATGAGTAACGCTTTGCTGCGTCCTCACCGAACATATCCGGTGTTCTCAGAAGTGTATCAACCTTGTTTCCACCCTGTCTTGCCTCATAGAGCAACTGGATAGCCTGATCAATCTCATCACGAAGAGAGTAATCGCCAAGTTTCATATTGTCCATTACCGAACGGATGGCGTTGACGGCCTTGTTCTTCACCGCAGAGTCGATGCCAAGCATTCTGATAGTCTCTGGCTTGAAGATGGAACCCAGGAGAAGGTTCTTCACATACTCCCTGCCTTGTGCGGAAAGTCGTTCGGGATTATCCATCATCTGCGCCACCTCGTTTTGTCCGATGATGCCTTTATCTACTAACGTCTTCACCAAGTCATTTATTGCCTTGGAATTGTTAAAGAAAGCATCGAGAGAGCCGCTTCCCTCAATCTCGGCTACAATAGCGCCTACTTCGTCAGAAGTCAACGTCTTGGCCTTGGCTACTGCCTGTTCGGTATTACTCTGAGTCTTCTTCTCGTTTCTGTTGAACTTGGAGAAGGTAGCTGTATCGTATGGTAATCTCTCATCGGTCACCAATACCAGACGTGGGTGCTCGATACCGCTCTGCTCAATCTGCTCACGAGTAAAGCCGAAGTTCTCTGCATTCTCCAGGAGGTCGTTGATGTATTCGCCATCCGTACCTTCCTTTGCAGCCTTCTGCCCTGCCATCGTTCTACCATTGCCATCATATACGATACCCTCGTCAGATACCACTGGCACCTGCTCGATAGCCATACCGTTATACTTTCGGGCAATCTGGTCCGTATTCTGCTGAGCCGCCTTGTCGTGCTCGTAGTCACGGTCATTTACGGTTCTGCCCTCTGCATCGGTAGGAAATCCCTCAGATTTCTTGTACCCATTGTTCACATCATGAGAAGGAGTAAGACTTTCAGCCGGAACAATCTCATAGTGTCCCTTGATCTTGGTTTCTCCGTCTGCCAGCATACGTGTGCGCTTGTTGCCCACAAGTCTTGGTGCATTCTCAAACTTCTGTGCGGCCACGCTGCCAGCCTCATGGGCACCCTCAGTCTGTTCTGTATTACCCACAGTCTCTGCCACCTTCTTGGCGGTCATAGTCTTCTTGATATTCTGAGCGTGCTCTAACTGCTTCTTGGCAGCCTCAACGGTCTTAGTCTTCAAAGCCTCCTGCTCCATGATGTCGTTAGGCTCGGCGGTATAGTCCACCTTTATCCTCTCGGCATCCTTCAAAGCCTTTTCTGCTTTCTGAATCTGTCCGTCCACCACCTTATCGGCATTCTCCCCGAAGTCCTCAGTAAGAATCTCTGCGCTCTGCTCAGGAGTCATTTTCTCATAGTCTGGTGTAGGTCTTCCCTTGCTATCAGTAATCATAGGAACATCTGTTCCATCAGCAAATTTTCGTGTAGGAAGAGGCTGTTCTACTTGCTGGGTCTGCACCGTTTTAGTATTATTATTTTCTGCTGCCTCTGCATCACTTCCAGTAGTTTCTTTTGCGCTTTGTTGAGGTTCTTTAATACCTGCATTAGTGTTACGTTTTGTTTCTTCTCCATTTTTATTTTCTTTTGGTTGAACTTCCTGCTGAGGCTTTGCAGCATCCTGCATCGCCTGTTCCTGCGCTGCCTGATTGTAAGGCTCAGAGTTCTTCATCTGCAACTTCTGACGATACCCATTAGCAAAATCGTCTGCACTTTGAGTACCAGCGAGCTTCACTTCGTCTGACTTGACATATACTGTCTCGCCACTCTTTGGGTCAAGACAAACAAGCATATCACCAACGCCTTCCTTTGCCCTTCCTGTAGTGGTGTCAAAAGCCACTTCACCAGTACCAACAAGAAGCGTTCTTCCGTTGTTGTCCTGCACGTAAATCGCCTGTTCGCCATTCTTTTCCTGCCCGTTCAATGTTCCGTGGAAAGACCAGTCCTGAACATAAGAAGAAACCTGTTCGTCAATGGCGTTCTTGGTAGCCTCCTGCATACCCTGCACTCTTGCGTTCGCATTGATATAATGGGCAAATGGCTCAAGCTGTTCTACTGTCAAACCTCCCTGCTGAACCATCCAGTCATAAATCTGCGGATTGGTCAAACCCTGTTGTTTCAGTTTTTGGAAATTCTGACCGAATACATCATTATCACGCATAAGCTCATCCATTCCAGCCTCAGCCTGTCTCAACCCGTCAAGCTCTGCTTTAACTGCACCGCCATTTGGCTGCTCAGTTCCAAGGTTGTTGTCTGTTGCGACATCTTTACCATCCATGACACTCTGTTCTTCATGAACTTTATTTGCCGGGAACACTTCCATTTCTATAGCCTTTCTAAGCTGAACGCAAGCATTCTGCTCTGCATCACTTCGCTTCATTGGGTCTTTATAAAATGCCTTTAGCATACTTTCTCTATCCATACCATTTTTGTTTGCCACTGCATCAACGATAGGCAAGAAAGAACCTCTTTCAGAATTTAATACATACTCCGTAAACTGATGGTCTATTTTTGAGCCGCCTGTTTGCATACCTTCAACAATCTCTTGAACCTGCTCCCAGTCTTTCGCATTCTTCTTAAAGAAAGAATTTTGCAAGTCATAATTGTTTCTATCTAAGCCAACCAACAGAGCAAGAGCATTCTTAGAACGCAACTCCTCTTTTCTTACACCTATTTCGTAAATGATAGACTCCCTCTTGTCTTTTGTGTCAAATCTGTGTTTTGACAAAAGTGTTCCGTCAGCAGCATACTCGTTCACGGTCTTATAAGTATGTATGCGATTGTCTCCATCTGTTCCATCTTCTGTTCCATAGGATATATGGTCCATCATAGGACGAGACTCAGGCATTGTGCCCATGACCATAGTAGTAAATTTTGCCTTGGCATCCCAAGAAACATTTGGGTCAAGCATGATTTGCTGATAGTTATTGAGTAGATCCGAACCATCCTCGCTCTTCTCAATATCCTCAGCTCTGTATTTTTTAGCCTGTTTTGCCCAGCTGACAATATTCTCCATAGGCTTCATTCCTAACTCAGAACCAGCAGCAAACAACTGATGTTTCTCCTCGTCAGAAAAAACATGAGGTGCTGATTTTGCCTCGCCAGACAAGAAAAATCTTGCAGTCTTTTGGGCAATATTGCTGGTAAAGCTGAATGGCTTGCCGTTTCTATCTGTTTCCTTTTTGAATAAATCTTTCGCATGGGTAAGTTTAAAGATAACAGCACTCGCACAAGATTCAAGTGTTCCCTCTGTAGAGAAACCGTGCCAGTCATCACCAGTAAGAATATGATTAGCATAGCTTGAAGCAACCCCACCTGTAGCCATACCGATACCTTCCATACCAGTTTTAATGCCCTCATAGGTAAGTTTTTGCCCCATTTTGTTAACTCTCTGCTTCCACGTCTTTTCCGTTCCTTTAAGACCAATGCCATGGCCAAAAGCTCCAACTGCGCCACCCATGCCTTCCATAGTAGCAAAGCTAACACCTTCTTCCAATCCACCTTTGGCTGCTGCTTTCAAAGTTCCCCAAAGCGAAGTATCTTCTCCTGTAGAATAGTTCTGAACGGCTCCGTTGATGGCTCCATATTGAAAGCCTGTAGCTCCTCCATGAACAATGCCTCTTGCTACACCTTCAAACACTCTTTGTCTCAAAGACTGGTTAGCCACTCTCGCCATCTGCTGAGCTGCATTACCAAAAACCTTTTCTGTCAAAGCTCCAGCTCCGACACCTGCGAGATTATACAAAGGCGCATCTGCTGCAAAAGCCACAGCTCCTTTTGCTGCTTTTGCCCAAGTGCCCGGTTTATAGTTTGGATTCAACCCTTCTTCTGTCATTGCATCTGCTTGCTGCTGCATTTGCCTCTGGCTTTTAGTAGAAGTAAGACCAGTAAGCAATGTTCCTGTGAGAGAATTAAGAATGCCGCTTGCAATATAGTCAGATGCACCCTTTGCCATCATGCGGTTAAGCTGAGTATTATTGAATTGTTTTCCGGCTTTCTCTATCAGGGCTGGTGCAAGTGAACTTTCAATATATGTCTCTGGGGAAACTCCGAGTTTTTGAGCATCAGACAACACTCTCTGCTTAACCTTTGGGTTAGAGAAGATACTTTCTATATTCTTCTGTATGTTCCCTGTGATTTCTTGAAGCTGCTTATCTTGATCCATTTGATTTTGGTAAGCTCTTTCACCAATCCACCAGTCTGCACCACCAGTACCATGAACTCCACTGTTTGCACTCAACGTTGCAAGTCCTCTTGCATGAGCCGCCTTGAACTCGTCTCCTATAACCTTATCGAGATAATCGCCCATTTCAGAACCAACCAAAGCGTTTGCACTTTGGTTCATTTCGTCCATCAATTGTCCCTCAGTCTTACCTATATAAGTATCAGCAGGTGTATTTGTTTGCATGATAGGTTGAGCATGACTTGCCTGTCTGTTTATTTTTTTTGCAGCAGTCTTTGCCGCCTGTCTTCTTATCCGCTGATTTCGCTGATACACTTGCTGGGTAGCCTTAGGTGAAGTATAGTCAACTGGATAACCTGCTCCCTTCTGCGCATCATCAATCTCATACAAAGACTGCACGAAAGGAGAAGCACCCTTTGGGGCACTCTTTGGAGCCTTGCCTAATTGTGTTTTTAGCCTATGAGGAACCTGCATTGCTCTCTGTGCTGTGGTCATAGGCTTCTGTGCTACTGGCTTTGTATTACGCTGAGGCTTTACAGCATGAAGACCGAGTGCCCTTCCGAAATCCTCGTAGGTATCACCGATATTCGCTCCGTCCTGTTTCATTGCCTGATAGAAGCCGAGTCGGTTTCTGTAGCCTTCCTTGCCCGGCGCAAGCATCAGTTTCTTGAATTGTTGTCTTGTGCCAATCTGCGCCCCGTCCGAAACAAGCGCATCGTACATTGTATCTATTCTATCATGTGCCATATTATGATATGTTTATTTATAATTCTTCTTGAACCAATTATTCAGGGCATTATGTTTCTGAGTACTTTTTGGTTTGTTTCTTGCTCTCTTGGCCGCATTCTGCGAAGCTGCTGCCTGACTGGTAACAGATGCACCCTTTCTTCTTGTGGTGGTCGTTACCTCTGCGCCAGTCCTGTAGTTCGTAGTCTTTGTCGTAACAGAGGTAGAGGACTCACCCTGTGGAAGCCTGCCGTACTCACGGTAATACTCCTGCTCCCACATGGTCTTGTTTGGCTGATACCTTATCTTTCCATTTTTATCTTCAAACCAATACTTGCGGCCAGAGCCACTGCCACTTCCTGAGCGGCCTCCACCTCCTCGTCCCTTATGGGTAGCATTGTATTCTGCAATGCCAAGACGTTTTTCTGTCTGTTTGTCCTTGACCTTATCGCGCTCCTGTTTGTACTTGAAGTCTCTTTCATCCTTTTCGACTTTAGCTTTTGCGGCTGCAGCATCCTTGGCTTTCTGGTAGTCGAACTTGTCTTTACTTAGATTCACTCCATTCTGTTTAAGCAACAGGTTCAACTGGTCGTAGGCGTTCTTAGCCTCAGCCGCACGTTCCTTCAAATTGAGAGTTGCCTGCTTGAAAGCCATATCCCTATCAGCTGCATCCTGCTGTCTACGTTCCGCCTTGCGCTTCTCGTAGCCTGCCAAGAGGTAGTCCGTAGGGTCATTGAATTGCTGCAAAGGACCTCCCTTATAAGTGTTCACGATATTACCCATGTGACGGATAGCATCCGCAAAGGTTGCCAAACGCTGCATATTTTGTGTATGCCGCATATCGTACTCTTCGTCAGTCTCTCCATCACGTCTTCCAGGCCTAAACTTGGGAGCAAGCCCCTTTATCCAGCCAAAGAAACCGCCATCCTTCTTTGTATCATCGGCTGTAAACTCCCTTCCAGAAGAAGGAGAAGATACTCCTGCCGAGTTCAAAGCTGCTGATAACGAACTCAAGTCATTCTTGTCTGCACCAGAGGGATTGACAAACTGAACACCACCTGTTCCGTACTTTGGGTCGGGGGCCTTGCTGTCTGGAGTCAAGTCGGGAGCTGTGGCAACAGCCGGCATCTCAAACTTGCCAGTTGCACCGCCATTTCCACCAAAGAAATTCATATCCATCGGCTGAGGAGAAACAGGTGTAGAAACTCCTCCTGGCGCACCCTGCATCGGAAGCTCTCCTCCATTCTTCATGGCGTAATTCTGCTGCGCCATCTGCTGAACCATAGGAGAAGGCCCCGTTATAGTCACTCTCCCTTTGTTCATATGCGTATTCTGGTTATTGTTTGTTGGCATAGCTTATTCTTCTTTAATAATAATTTCGCCAAACAGAAGAAATCGGTCTATAACATCATTGAGAACTTTTGAAAGTTCCTCTGCTGCTTCCTCGTCCTCTTTAAGAATCTTAGCAAAATCCTTACCGCATAGAACCATTACACCAGTATGGTCAGCGCCTTCTTCTGCAACATCAACCCCAGCAATATGGTAGAAGATACCATTGCCGTCCTCGCTAAGCTCAGGAAGCTGAAGGTTGAATCTGTAGCCATTCGCCCAAAGACGACATTTCTCGAAGACATCAGAAGGAACGAGGCCTTTGCTAACTATTATCTTAGCCAACTTCTGAATCATCTTTTCAGCAGCAATACCGTATTCACAATACTCCTTAGAAACTTTACGAACCTCTTTAACCAGATTGTTTGCTTCTTCCAACTTCTCTTTCAACTTTTCGCATTCCTTCTCGCGAAGATTAAGATTAATCTTGGCGCTATCACGTATCTTACTAATATGATCTACCAAGGCTTTCTGCGCCTTCAACTCCTTGCCCAAGTCGCCAATCACCTCGTCCTTCTCTGCAATCTTCAAGTTCTTCTTGCGGATAATCTTGTTGAGTCGGGCAATCTCTTTGTTGAAGCGCTTAATCTTCTTTCCCTGCTCATCCAACAAAGCATCGTTGAACTGGGAGGCTGCTTCTTTAAGAGCAGGGTTCTTGACTGTATTCTTGTTGTCTTTCCACTGCAATTTTATTCCTTCTGCTGCGCTCAATGGAGTGCCTGAAACTGGAGACGGTGCTTCCTCTCCTGCCCTCATCTTCTTGGTAATTATGCTGCGAATACGAAGAGCTGCTTCTGGAACGCAAACACTAATGCCATTCTTTGCCACAATACGCAAAGCTTCAAGAATCTCTGGCTTCTCATTACGAACCCATAGCTTTTCTTCAAATTTAAGAGGCTTGTCGAACTTCTTGAATCTAATTCCCAAAAACTCTTTCTTCAATATCTTCTTTGCTTCTTCAAATGTCATAATCTATCAAATTAAAATAATGATTAAAAAACCAGCAAATGCGCCAAATACATCTGCTATTATATCCTTGTTGTCAAACAAGCAGTATGTGTTATAGTCGTATACCTCCTTCAATATGCCGGCAATAACCGCAATCATACAGGCTGATACTGCCGAAGCTGTAGTACCCAGACCGAGCACGTTCATATTAAAAAGAGCAACAACCATCGTGATCAGGCAGCAAGTTTCAAAGTGCAATACCTTGTCTTCGCCGCCAATTCGCTTTATAAATCTCTGAAATCTATTCATATTCTTAATATTTAACTTCATTAACACTTTCCGAAAAATAAGGGGTGGGGAAAATCGGAAAACCGAAATAAAAAGGAGATGGGGGGTGGGGGTCGCATTTTTATATTTGTATTTATCTACTATAGTTTGAAACGGTGGTCAATGGGGGTGCCCCTTTGGGTTTGGTTGTGTACGCCTCCTTCTCCATGTTCTTGGCACTCGTTCCTCTCGTCTTTGCCTCCTGCTCCCACCGAAGCCTCAAGCCTATCCAAACAGCCCATCAACGCCCTCTGTGACCTTCTTAAGCCTTGCATCCGCACTTTCTCCGAGCGCAGATGTTATACCAGTGTTATCACGGCTACCCATATCACTTGGTTTTAGACTGTCATTCAGCGACTTAGCCCCTTTAGGTTCTGACCCCAACTGGTTCATACCCGCCTTGAACAGAGCATTGCTCATATTCTGAGCCGCCTCACTGGTATTCTGTGCGGTCTGCATGGCGGCTTGCTCACGTTCCTGAGATTGCCCAACTTGGTGTTGGAAGTGCGCATCAGCTACTTGCTGTTTTCTTGCAGTGTCATTCGCTCCGATGTTGGCGATAGTGTCCCCTACAACCTTGTTAGCCGCTTCCTTCGCCATTGCTGTAGCCGCAGCAGTACCACCGCCAACAGCAGCCGCACCATCAGCCTTGCGGACGTAGCTGTCCTGCACCTCTTGCGCACGCCTCATCAGGTTTTGCCCAGCCTTGGTGTCGATGTAATCGGTATTGTACTCCTTATCGTACCATGCCTTTTCTGCCGCTGCCCTGTACTTCCGCTCTCTCTCCGCCTTTTTTGCCTCCCTACGTGCCTTTGCACCACCGAACAGAGAAGAAGCAACACTGCCAGCCAACATTGCCGCAGTGGCTATCCATTCACATCGAACACCGAGAACCGGAGATGCACCGCCTAAATTCTTTGGGATTTTCGTCAAGATTTCTTTCCTGTCTCTTATACACATCTGACGCTGCCGACGATCTTACGC
>OWJS01000025.1_pt1 | contig 39624 bp, 32 predicted proteins | sample 1732961 | NCBI WGS metagenome assembly OWJS01 (sample SAMN05065774, study PRJEB22554) | human gut metagenome | biome: ENVO:2100002; feature: ENVO:00000062; material: ENVO:00002003 | host: Homo sapiens | place: USA
CAAAAGCTCCAGAAGCAGCACGCCCTGAAAGGGCAGAAGCTCCTAGCCCAGGGCACCGCCCTGGGTATAATAGCAATCAGCAAGGCGCCCTGTAAGGGCAAAAGCTTTATTTATGGCCTGGTATTTTAAAGCTTTTGCCCTTACAGGGCGACAGGTTTGCGACCGTAATAACCCAGGGCGATGCCCTGGGCTAGGAGCTTCTGCCCTTTCAGGGGGTGTGGGGACATGATGATGTTCTGATGCCTGGGGCGTGTGGGGCTTACTTGCGAAACTTGAATGCATACTTTTGCACGCAAGCGTATGCAGCAGAATATTCAAGTGGTTCAATCAGCTTACTCAAGTGGCTCAATCAGACTACTCAAGTGGCTCAATCAGCGAGTACAGCCGTCTGCGTAACCCAGTTCAGTCGAATCCTTAACCCGATGCAGCCGTCTGCGTAACCCGATACAGTCGAATCCTTAACCCAACGCAGTCGAATCCTTAACCCGACGCAGCCATATCTGTAACCCGACGCAGCCACATCAGTTGGTAAACGGAAGTGCATCGTTCGTTGACCTCATTTGAGTGTTCAATGACTACCAGGGCAAATAAGCCTTTCTTTCTGGAGGAGGGTAAAAAAGAGAAGCATCACCTGCCCGAACACATCACCTTTACCCTGCACGACCGTCGCACTTCAGGCGAAACTGCGGAGGGTGCAGAAGTGAGCAGCGAACTGAGAGGGCAGCGGAGCAAACTGAAACTCCGGCTGCAATGCAATTATGATGTGAGCGAGAAGAAGGCTGACCAGCTGAGCAGCTATCTCTGGTTAGATATGATTGGCGACCTGGAGGACTTCTTCCTGCGAAAGGATTATTACATAGCCAACTGCAGGCGTTCGAACAGGAAGATGAACATGGGTGGCTATATGACCACAGCCATGATTGGTTTCTTTAAGGATCATGGTGTAGAAGGATTGTAAAAAATATAAAGCTTATGAATTATCCCCAACGTATGTACAGCAAGACCGAGCTGGGTCTGCTCTACTTTCCCGACACAACCGACGGGGCGACAGCGCGCCGTCATATCATGGGATGGATTAAGCGTTGTGAGCCCCTCTGGAACGAGCTGCAACGTTTAGGCTACCAGGAGCATAGCCAGTATTTCCCTCCCCGCCAGGTATTCACCATCTTCGAATACTTGGGCGAGCCGGGGGCATAATAGCAATCAGCAAGTCGCCCTGAAAGGGCAGAAGCTCCTAGCCCAGGGCAGCGCCCTGGGTATAATGGCAATCAGCAAGACGCCCTGTAAGGGCAAAAGCTTTGTATACTGCCAGGTATTTTAAAGCTTTTGCCCTTACAGGGCGACAAGTTTGCGTCTGTAATAACCCAGGGCGATGCCCTGGGCTAGGAGCTTCTGCCCTTTCAGGGCGTGCTGCTTCCAGGGGCTTCTGCCCTTTACCTTTGCTTTACCCTTCGGCCAGCGATTTTCAATTCCCTTCGGCCGGTGACCGTTGGTTCAGGGCGTATTGGGTAATTTCAACCGTACAGGTCGATATTTTTTCGCTATTCCGAAACACAACGAACAGACATTGCTATAGAACGGCTATTTGTATTCTTCTTCCGTACTCCATTTGATTTTGATATCGTGAGATTATATACCTTTCCTGCTTCAAACTCAAGATCCTTTATTTTTTCAGAAGCATCAATCGGGTTACCACCATAATCCCACATCTGGAGTCCCGTAATCTTTTTCGGCAAGATAAATACAGTAACAGAATTCTCATTAAACAGTTCTTCGTCTTTTTCGTATCCTTCGCCTGGAAATTTATGAAAGGTAGCATCAATATGCGTGTTAACATCATCAATATCCCAAGCAGGGACTCCATAGTTAATTGGAGAGAAATGGCCAGCTTTGTAACCCGAGACTTTAACTGTTCCGATTTTACCCAAAGACTCGTCTAAAATAATTCTCACCTTAGCTAAGGCATGCACCATCCAGATCTGTACGGTTTCTTTCTTTGCACAATCACGATTGGTAGCTAAGCCATACAACAAATCTTGTGTCAAATTATTTTCATAAGTCATCCTCTTATTTCCTACATCATAGTGAATAGAGTTGTATGGATAGCATGGATAACTGGCAAAAAAATCTAGCACTCCCTTTTTAGGCCAGAAACGCTTGGGTGAATAATTCCAGTTCCCATTATCATAGGTTACTTTCTGACCTGTCGTCGGATCGCCTTCCTTATACATAAACTGAACATTCTCATCCGCATCTCGAAAAGGTTTATGAAAACCGAAAATCTGAATCTCGTCATTTGGGTCAAATTGCGTTTTATCATTCGAGCGAGTATTGGGAATTTCCTTCCAATCTGATTGCACAGAAAACCCAATAGGCTGACCAGATACAGGAATAGCATCCTCCACTTGATTGGTACAGGCTGCACCCATCAAGACAAAGAGAATCATCCATAACTTACTATAACTATAAATATTCCGCTTCATATTCCAGATTATCCTTATAAAGACATTGTTTTATCGTCAACCGGTCCCCAATCCTCGACTTTAGGCGTTATGCTGAAATTGACAGGATCAAGTGAAAGTATCAAATGAAAGACATACGCTTTTCCTTCTTTAAACTCAAAAGACGGATTACTAACTCCTGGATCAAGAACTTCTAGCAGATTTTTCTTTACCGTCACCGTTTCCTCAAAATTTCCCTGCTGTACCGTATAAGTTATCGCTAGATAAAACGGTTCGTTCTTCGTCTGAGGGATTATAAAGATATAAGAATCCTTATCATTTGTTACTTTATTTTTATTTTCTAGATTGGGTAACTGAGGAGGTGTACTTAACTTATATACGATACTATCTTTGTTATCGTTATCTGGTATGTCAGCTTTTTTGCCTTCTGGTGTCCAAGTATAATGCCATTTAACACCATTATCGGCGAGAATCCAAGCTCCCGTATTAAGATTCAGATAGCCCTGCATAACAAAGACGCCTTCATAGTATGAGGCGCCATATAGTCTCACCCTTTGAACTTTTATAACTGTACCATTTTCTAATTTCGGAGCTGTGATATCAAAGCTCAAACGAGCCAAAGCATGATGAAATTGAAATTTCACTTTACTACCAGGAGATGTTGGTGCTTGTTGACCTGTTTTTTTGGCCCATATCAAATCTATAGGATTTTTGTTAGAAGGAAACTGTATATAAGTATATGGACTAATATCATCTTTTTGGGTCAGTCCAGAAGGTAGGCTGTCCATTGTTACGACTGGAACATAACGCGCAAAGGCATAGAAATCCACTTTTCCACTACTTGGCCAAAATCGGATATGGTCATATCCCCAATGATCTCCTCTCCAGGTTACGTGTTCAGTATCCATCAGATGAGTATTGCCGTATCTTGCAAAGACACCAAATCCGGCGTTCCATTCCTTACTTTTGAGAAAATCAATATCGGTTATATCAGAACGGGTTGAAGCATTCCGACCCACATAAGCATCAAAGTTGATTTCAGAAGATGTAGAAGATGAAGTTTCTTCCACACCTTCTCCGGCACAGCCAGATAATACCAGCTGTGCTATCAAAACATAAAAGGCTAAACGAAGAAACTTCATCTTATGATAATTTATTAAATTCATTATTTTTATCTCTCCCAAGGATTCTCATTGGAACCGATAGTGATATCTTGATCTGTTCCCCAACCATCAACACCAGCATCAATACCAACATTAACATCGAATTCGATTGGAAGACCAACGGTCAAGTTAAGATTATATGCCGTACCCTGCAAGAAATTCGTTGTAAGTCGCTTATAAACCTTATTTGTAATTGATGTCTGTGTATCTTTCTTATAGGTTACCTCGTACTCTACGATAACATAAAGTTTATCTGGATTATCTATCTGCTGTCCTGATGTATCTTGTATTTTTTCAGGGAAATTCTGTGGAATTACAAACAAATAATCTTTATCCTTTTCTATGTTACTACCAGGATGAGATGCAGTTGAACTTTTTACCTGATAATCTCCAGAGAACCAATTAAAATTCTGTTGGCCAGTTTGACCTGACCAAAGTTTTGCATCTTTATTTGCCTTAGACAAATCTATAGTTCCCGATTTATAGAAAGCACCCTTTGTTTCATCAGGAGATCCTGCCAATGTTATCTTTTTCAATGTAAAAGTTACATCATCAGAAGAATAATCTCCAGTTAACTTTACAGTATAACCAAGTCTAGACAAAGCATGATGAAATTGAAATTTCACTTTCTCTTTTGCACTAGTGATATTTGCTGTTATCTGATGATTCATATCATTAGTCCACAACAAATCTTTCTGTTTAGCAATATCTTCGTCTACAATAAAATTATTAATCTTAGAACCATCAGTTAACGTTGTGCTTTTATCATAAGGAGCATACGCCAAGAAATCAATATGACCATCTGATGGCCAAAACTTAAGAGGAGAATATGTCCACTTTGAATTTTTATAAGTTACCTGCTGATTGTTGAACAAATTAGCATTAAAAGACTGCTCTGTTTCAGAGCTATGCTCTGTAGTATTATGGTAACCAAACACACCAAAACCATCAGTCTGAAGATTACCTATCTTCACCTCGCTACCACGTGTACCATTTACAGCAACTGCACTTCTTCCCAAATAGCCATCAAAGCTGATAGCCTCATTCTTAGAAGAATTGTCTGAAAAACTATCCAAGTCATCGCTTGAACAACTTACCAATGTCAACGCTGCCATTGCAGCAATACTCATAACAAATTTCTTATCCATATCTTTTTGGATTTTTAAATTAAACTAATCTATTATTACTCTTTTACTATTTTTATCTGATTCTTATCACTTTTTCTACAGTTCCATATCAATATCCTCAGGTTTACCCCAATCCTTGACCGTGACATCAAAACCGCCCGAACTTCCTTCCGAAGGCTTCACATCAGGTAAAGGTTTCGGCAACTCAACATCAACATGGAGAGAAGAAAAATAACCTAACTCCGATGAATTTTCATCTTCCTGAAACTTATCTCCTACCGCAAACTGATAATCTACCTGCGTCTTTTTGTCTATCAACAAAGCTGAAAAAGACAGCTTATTGTTTTCTGCATCAGGATGGGCAGTTTCTGGTAGGCCAAAACATTTAAACGATGTCGTCAACGTTCCTCGTGTCGCGTCATTTTTATCTATCGTTTTCGTCCAGGACTCCAGAAGATAAGTCACCTTACTACTCTGAAGCGGCTTCCCCTGTCCCAGCAGAAATCCTTCTGAAATACCAGTTAAGGATCCTCTCGCAGAATACAGGTTTCCTATACCTGGAACTTTCACGTTGACCTGGATATGCGAAAGCACATTCCTTGGCGTTAAAGTAGCCTCAGAATAGTCTCCAGAAACATCGAATTCATCGAGTTTATCAGAGGCAAGCCACTCGGGCTCAACTCCTATCAGTTCATTATCTCCACGCGAGTACCAACGCGATGTTGTATGCAGTACCACAGCTCGCGCCGTCTCGTAAGAGTCCATTCCTAGAAAGTCGAGTGTACCAAACTCGGTCGTACTCTGGTTGAATACCAATACATGATATTTTCCAGGTTCCAAGGAAAAGTCGGCATGGGTTATGTCATTAGTCAAGGCAGTATGCGGAGCACCACCTGACCAGGGAAACACCATGACCGTCATACCTGTAGGCACCTCTTTATCAAACAAACGCCAATCTACATTAATCCGCACCAATCTACGGCCATCCTTTGGCGGACAACTGGAATAGTCATCATAAACGCAAGAAGTAAGCGAAATGATAAGGAGCCAACAGTACAAGAATAGTTCTATACATCTTTTACATCTTTTCATGAATGCTTCATATTTATAAACTTCTTAAACTAGTTATTATCATATTCATTTCAAAATTCCGGGTGCAAAAGTACAATATAAAATTGAATTAGGTCTTAAAGCAATATTTAATAAAAATAAAATGATACATAAGATAACATTTTTGTTACATCACAAAAAAAATGCCAGTAACCACCTCTTTAGTAAGCAATTAAAAAACCTACAATCAAACCAATTGATTGTAGGTTTCATTTCTATCATTTATTCAAGTTTCGCAAGTGGGTTCAAGTACGGGAGGGGCAGAAGCCCCAGAAGCAGCACGCCCTGCAAGTTTCGCCCCACACGCCCTGAAAGGGCAGAAGCCCCTAGCCCAGGGCATCGCCCTGGGTAATTACGAACGCAAACCTGTCGCCCTGTAAGGGCAAAAGCTTTAAAACTCCAGACAAAAAATAAAGCTTTTGCCCTTACAGGGCGTCTTGCTGATTGCCATTATACCCAGGGCGATGCCCTGGGCTAGGAGCTTCTGCCCTTTCAGGGCGTGCTGCTTCCAGGGGCTTCTGCCCTCCTTTCCCTTCGGCCGGTGACCGTTGGTTCAGGGCGTGTGGGGCAAAACTTGCGGCTGCAACTATTCATACATTATAGGCTTATTCATACATTATCTGCTCAGCCAAGCCTCCGGATTGAGCTTGGCAGTCTCCTTGCGAAGCTGGAACTGGAGGATGTTTTCAGAGCCAACACTACCCAAAGCCTGACGGGTACGTACCTTCTGACCCTTATGAACGCTGACCGATTTCAGATTACAGTAAACAGAGATGTAGGCACCATGACGCACCAGCACGTTCCACATGCCACCATAACCGAAGACGGCACTCACCTCACCATCGTAGATGCTGCGAGCCACACAACCCGGCTTGCCCTGGATGTTGATACCCTTATTGTCGAGCGTTACACCCTTCAAACCTTCTACATTATACTGACCGAAATGACTCACCACACGGTAACTGCCGCTGATAGGCATCGGCAATCTACCACGGTTAGCCTCGAATCCACCGCTCAGCATGCGGTCTACCGAACTCAAGGTAGAAGCCTCCTGAGCCTCCTTCTTGGCAGCGGCAATCTCACGGGTACTGCGTTCCGCATCCATCTTCGCCTTCAACTCGGCAGCCTGTCTTTCAGCCTCCGCCTTTCTTGCCGCCTGTTCGGCAGCAGCCTCACGGGCAGCCTGCTCTGCGGCAGCACGCTTGGCAGCCTCGGCAGCAGCACGCGCCCTAGCCTGCGCTTTAGCCTTCGCCTGAGCAGCAGCCTGGGCAGCAGCTTCCTCCTGAGCCTTTCTTGCAGCCTCGGCAGCCAGTCTTGCTTCTTCGGCAGCCTTTCTGCGGGCAGCTTCGGCAGCAGCCTCACGCGCCTTGGCTTCGGCTATACGACGGGCATTCTCCCTGGCAGCAGCCTCGGCAGCAGCTTTCTTGCGAGCCAGTTCCTCGGCACGTTTCTTGGCGGCAGCAGCGGCAGCAGCCTTCTTCTTAGCCTCGGCAGCAGCACGGGCTCGAGCCTTGGCTACTTCCTGAGCTATCAAGCGGTCAATCTGAGCGTTGATTGCCGCATCTTTCTGACGCTGGTCGGCAATCACAGCCTGAATGGTCTTCTGCTGTTTCTGCAGTCCCTGCACCATTTCCTGCTGCTGGGTCTGCTTACCTTCCAATACCGTCTTCTCCTGCTTACCCTTATATAATAAGGTGTTCTTATGTCCCTTTACATGCTGCAACTGCTGGTGCTTCTCGTTCACCTGCTTCTGCTTAGCCTTTACAGCCTCGCCCTGCACCTTCTGATAGGAAGAATACTGGCGGATGAAGGAAAGGCGGCGATACATCTGTGTCAGATTCTTGGCGCTGAAGATGAACATCAGCTTGTCCTGAACCGTATGATGACGGCTCATATAGCGCATGGAACGGATATACTTGTTCTTGCGGTCCTGCAACTGTTGCTGAAGCGTTTTCAACTGTGCCTGCAGAATGCCGATATTGCCGTCAATATGGTGGATATCCTTCTGGATACCGTCAATCTTCTTCTGACGCTGGTCTATTTCTCCGTTCAGCGCCATCAGGTCTTCAAGACGTTTCTTCACATCCGCCTTATTTCTCTGCAAAGCCTGCTCCTGTTCCCTGATCTTCTTCCGGATAGAAGCGCGCTGTCCCTGCAACCCCCGGATAGAGGCATTGCTATAGGTTGCCGCCTTGCGTTCTGCTCTGGTTGGCGCAGCTGGTTTGTATGTCTTTCTGGCGGCATGACTTCTGCTGTTCGTCTTTCTGGCAGGAGTAGCAGCCTTCTTTTTCGCAGTTACGGCAGTCTTTCTCATCGGCTTCTTCTGGGCAGAATGCTTCTGCGCAAAAGGTGCGAGCGAGAAGGTGATTGCCATGATGAATAATAAGATTCGCTTCATTTCTTATATTAAAAACCCATGTTCTATAATTTCAAACTCTTGATGAGCATCTACATACTCAATATCTTGCTGAGCACATCTGTTGGAGAAATCTGCTTGTATTTGCTGGAAATCTCGGTCTGAGTGCTCCATTTGCTGTCGGTCTTCACCTGATTCAATTCCAGACTGATCTTAGCCTCCTGCTTTTTCCTGGTAGCAGTAGTGGTCATCGCCAGATTCAGGGAGGCAGGGAACATCTTGACGCCTACACTCTTGAAGTTGCCGTAGTCGACGTGGAGATTGGAGGTGCCGTTCTGCGCACTCTTATAGACAACATCTGCTGCTGTGATACGGCCGGTAGTGCGGTTGGCTGTCCAGGCATAGGTCATATTGCCGTTCCTGAAACTGACCGGCACAGCATCTCCAGCCACATCCAGTCTGGCATCAAACTTTTTGAGGTCTGATTCCTTCACAGTCCTTTCGCCCGGCAGGAGCAACTGGTTCCAGAAGAGAGCCTGCAGAGAATAGAAGGAGATGCCCTGCTTCTTGAGGAAGTCTACCTGGGTATAATCTGCCTTGATATATTCCTTGTGCAGACGGTCGATGATAAGTACATGGTCGGGAGTAAACTCCAGACGGCCCACCTCTGTACCCAAGATAGGAATAAAGAGCTGGATGCGGATGATTTCATCCTTACGCATGCTCAGTTTGCCCGGCACAGTAATGTCCTTATCACCAGCCTGGAGCGTAAACGACATGTTGCCTACAATATTCCTGGTATACACCTGATTGTCTGAAACCTTCTGTACGAAAGCCAACTTCCTGAGCGTCTCACTCTGACGGGAGCCAGAACCCTTGGTGGCATTCTCTTTCTGATGACTGGCTGATGTGGAGCCAGAGCCCTGTACATTCTTGCTGGTTCCGCAAGAACCGAGGAGCAGGATGCTGCAGGCTGCGGCAAGCAGCATCATCTTATTCTTCTTCATTGTATATTTCATCTTTCCTGATTTTTCTACTTTCCGTTTATTTCTTCTTACCTTTTCTAACTGACTTCTTCGTAGCGGCAGGTTTCTGCTTTGGCGCATTACGCTTCTTCAGTTCTTCTTCGGTAATATATTGTCTGTTCTTAATCTTCCATGCCAGCACCTCAGTCTGGTTCTCGCCGGTATAGGCTTTCTTCCAGAAATCTACGGATTCATCGGCCATACCATTCATATAATAGATATCTCCGGCATGTTCCAGAACCGTACTGTTATCTGCGGTGGAATCGCGATTTTTGAGTGCCTGGTCTATATAGGTCTTGGCATCAGCATAGCGTTCTTCCATAAAGAGAATCCAGGCATAGGTATCCAGATAAGTACCGTTGTTCGGCTCTGCCTTGATGGTCTTGTAGCTCATCGCCTCAGCCTTATGCAGGTCAACGCCCTTCTCGCTCAGATAGTAGGCATAGTTGTTCAGCGCCATCACGTTGTCATCTTTCCATTGCAGGCAGGAGTCATAAGCCGCAAAGGCTTCCTGCTCTTCACCTTTCTTATGAAGGATATCGCCGGTTACGGCATAGAGGTCAGAAACCAGGTCGGCTGGCGACTGTGCATTCACCTGCGCCAATCCGAGACGGAACTCACGGAGCGCCTCGTCTTCCTTATCTTTCTGATAATACGCCATTCCACCGAAGTAATAGAACACCATTTCTTCGGGATTATACTCCTGAGCCGCCTTACATTGCTGGGAAACCAGGTCATATTTCTTCTCGTTCCAGAGCATCTGTACGAGTTGCATTCTGGCATTCACGTTATCCGGAGCTATGGCAAGCACCTTTTCGAAGGCACGGCAAACAGAGTCGGCAGGCATCTTCTTCAAACTCATATAAGCAGCTTTCATCTCTGCCACTTCGGCTGACGGATGAGCCACGTTGAGCGCCTTGTCAAACAGCGCAATCACCTTGGTAGAATCGCCACCTTCGCTCTCGTTCTTCTGAATGAAAGAGCGGTACATCATCACCTTGGTCTCCAAATCCGATTTCGGACTCATCAGGATTTTATCGAGCATCTGCCCGGCAAGCTGCTCCTGATGGGTGGCATTATAATAGTCGTAAAGCGACATCTGGGCATAGGAATTGTCAGGCTCTTCCTTCAGCACATCGGTAAAGCACTTGTAGGCTTCCTTCTGGCGGTCGTGCTGTACGAGCCAGTTGCCCAGCATTGTCTTGTACTGCATATCCAGCGGATGCTGGTCTACCAGCGACTTCAGTTCCTGATAGGCAGCCTTCTTGTCGTTCATCAGTTCATAAACTCTCATTTTAGAGAGAGTGAACTGTTCGCTTTCACCTTCTTCCACCTCAAGACGCGAAATGGTTTTGAGTACTGATTTATAATCCTTATTCTGGGAATAAAGCTGAACCAGGATGCGGAGGGCATCGGTATTATCGTGGTTTTTGGCATACAGATTCTCATAGGCATCGATGGCAAGATCGTATTTCTGGCTACCTATATAATATCTGCCCAACTGCTCTGCATAGGTCTGGTTTTCCGGATTCAGTTCTATTGCCTTCTGCATATAGGCAAGCGCCAGGGAATCCTGCTTGAGCTGAGAATAGAAAAGCGACTCATAGAAATAGGTTTCAGCCGCCTTCGGGTCAATCTTCCGGGCATGCTCAAAGAGGTCGAAAGCCGCTGAATAATTGCCGGCAGCCTGCTGGCGCGCTCCCTCCAGGAAGAAATAGTTGTAGCGCTGGCGGTCGTTCGGAGAGAGATGATCCTCCTGAACCGCCGGCTTCTGAACCGGCTGCACCTTCTTCTTACGGGCAAGCGACGGCATGGCTACCGAGCCCAGCAAGACCAGCCCCATTGCCCAACTGATATTTCTAAGATTCATCTTCACGATTCTAATCCTTTCTATTCTATCTTTTCTATTCTATCTTTAACAATCTGTTATTTTACACCCGTATGACCGTATCCACCGGCTCCACGTTCGGTTTCATCGAGCTCATTAACCTCGATGAAATCGCATTGTTCGTGCTTAGCCAGCACCATCTGGGCTATACGCTCGCCATCGTTGATAACGAAATCCTCTGTAGAGAAATTGATGAGCAGAACCATGATTTCACCGCGATAATCGGCATCGATGGTTCCCGGCGTATTCAATACGGTAATGCCATGCTTCAAAGCCAGACCGCTGCGAGGACGGATCTGCGCTTCATAACCTGCAGGCAAAGCCATATAAAGACCGGTTGGTACCAGTCGGCGCTCCATAGGATGAAGCACGATTGCCTCATCGATGTTTGCACGCAAATCCATGCCGGCACTCTGAGGTGTGGCAAACGCAGGTAGAGGCTGATGCCCCTTGTTGATAATCTGTACTTTTATCATGACTTTTTCTATCTATATCTATTTGTTTATTTGCATTTCTGCTTGTTAGCTACTTCAGTTTCCTATTAGTCTGCAAAAATACTGTTTTTTAGCCGAATAATCGCATATTGAGAGAGAAAATGACATAAATTTATCCTTTTTTATAGAATATTCCTCTTCTGAAAGACTGGCGGCCCCTATATATACTAAGGTGTTGCAAACAATATAAAACCGCAAAAACAGCACTTTCAAGGAACGTATTCCACAAAAGTATCGCTTTTTATGGATTCAATTCCAAAAAAGTATCGTTTTTTTTGGAATTGAAACGAAAAATGCTTACTTTTGCATATGATACTTTACTTTCGCATGTGGCTTAAGTACGGGCTGAAGGCCCAAAAGCTCCAGAAGCAGCACGCCCTGAAAGGGCAGAAGCTCCTAGCCCAGGGCATCGCCCTGGGTATAATAGCAATCAGCAAGGCGCCCTGTAAGGGCAAAAGCTTTGTCTATTGCCAGGTATTTGAAAGCTTTTGCCCTTACAGGGCGACAGGTTTGCGTCCATAAACACCCAGGGCGATGCCCTGGGCTAGGAGCTTCTGCCCTTTCAGGGCGTGTGGGGCTTACTTGCGAAAGTTCAGTTCAGTAGCTTTATAGCAAGAACCAAAAGATTTCATAGATTATGGAATGGAAACAACTGATATCCAACAAGCGTTTCGGACAGGAGCATAAGCATGCCGAGCGCCATGATGATCGCTCTGAATTCAAGCGCGATTACGACCGTCTTATCTTTTCATCGGCATTCCGCCGCCTGCAGAACAAGACGCAGGTTTTCCCTTTGCCGGGCAGCATCTTCGTTCACAACCGTCTCACCCACAGTCTGGAGGTGGCGAGTGTGGGCATGTCGATAGGTAACGACATTTCCCGACGTGTCATCCGGAAGCGGCCTGAACTGAAGGATACGCTCGTCGAGGAGATAGGTACCATCGTAAGTGCAGCCTGCCTGGCACATGATTTGGGCAATCCGCCTTTCGGTCATTCCGGCGAGAAAGCCATCCAGACTTTCTTCTCTGAAGGACCGGGCCAGAAGATAAAATCAATGGTTTCATCGGAGTTTTGGGATGATATTACGCATTTCGAAGGTAACGCAAATGCCTTCAGAATCCTGACCCACCGGTTCAAGGGGCGCCGTCAGGGTGGTTTCGTCATGACCTATTCCATGCTTGCTTCCATCGTGAAATACCCGTTTGCAAGCTGTCTTGCCGGCAACCACGGCAAATTCGGTTTCTTTGCTTCCGAAGCGGAATCTTACAGGAAAATTGCCGATGAATTGGGCATTTTTTGCAAATCTGCACCGGGTGAGCCTCTCAAATACGCCCGCCATCCACTTGTATATATGGTAGAAGCTGCCGACGATATCTGCTACGAAATCATGGACATCGAAGACTCCCATAAGCTCAAGATTCTTTCCTTTGCCGAGACGGAGCACTTGCTGCTGAGTTTCTTCGATGAAGATATCCAGCAGAAGATACGCCAGCGCATCATCGACGAAGAACTGACTGACGAAAACGAGAAAGTGGTTTACATGAGAGCCAGCGTCATCGGCAAACTGGAGAACGAATGTGTGGCAGCCTTCCTGGCGCACGAGGAGGAAATCCTTGCCGGAACTTTCGAAGGCAGTCTCATCGACCATATTTCCGAGCGCCAGAAAAAGGCATACAAGGAATGTGAAAAGATCTCCTACTCTAAGATTTACCAAAGCAAGCCGGTACTCGACATAGAACTGTCGGGTTATCAAATCATGGCAACCCTGATGGAGGTTTTCATCGAAGCAGCCGTCAACCCATCGCGCTTCTACTCCAAGCAGCTCTTGCGCCGGGTAAGCAGCCAGTATGATATAGAGAACGAGAATCTGGAGGAGCGCATCATGGCGGTAATTGATTATATCAGCGGCATGACCGACATCTATGCGCTCGACATCTATCAGAAGATCAACGGAATCAGTCTGCCTATTGTATAAGGTAGCGCCCTGTAAGGGCAAAAGCCTTATGTTTACCTTGGAGTTTTAAAGCTTTTGCCCTTACAGGGCGTTGGTTTGTATATCATAATACCCAGGGCGTTGCCCTGGGCTAGGAGCTTCTGCCCTTTCAGGGCGTGTGGGGACATGATGGTGTTCTGATGCCTTGGGCGTGTGGGGACATGATGGTGTTCAGATGCCTGGGGCGTGTGAAGCTTACATGCGAAACTTGAATTAAATTTCTTTTTCCTTATAAATCAAATTATTGGCTCCGCTCGTAATCTTCAGAGCCTCAGGATGTTCCTTAATAAAACTGTTGATGTGGCGAACTCGCTTCTCTTCCAAAATCTCATCGATGGCGATGAGGATACCGGTCTCCTCTACATCACCAAAACCATAGTTGATGGCGGTACCGAAAAGCTTCATCGTAGGACTCAGACTCATGTAGGCATTAACAAGAGGAGGGATATTATAACCCAACTTGCGAACTTCACGGTTCAGAATACGATAGTCTGCCTTGAAGTCATCTTCTGTAAAGATAGCAGCCAAATCACTCTCCGGAGTATCCAATTTCAGCGGTTTCATCGGGATTACGAGGTTCTCCTTGTCATCAAAATGCTTCTTGAGGAAATAGAGAATCATGTCGCGGCCACGACGGATGTAAGACGGATACATCGTCATCTTGCCGAAGAAATATTTTACTTCCGGATAGAGAACCGTCAAAGCGCCCAAACCATCCCAGAGATTGTCGAGAGCAAAGATGCTCTTGGTGTTGGTACGCACATTCTGATATTCGAGCGAAACGAAGGAACGGCCCAACTCTACGGTATAAGGCATATACTCCTTGAGGAACTTGTCGGAGAAATGGAACATGTGGCTGGTTGCCAGCTTAGGCTGTCCCTTCTCATCGAGCTCCCAGTCCTTACCCAGGAGATAACGGTAACCGCCGATAATCTCATCGGCTTCAGGGTTCCAGACTATCAGTTGCTTGTAACAATTGTCACCAAAGTCGAACTCATCAAGATCCATAGATTTGCCCGTTCCGCCTCCCGCCTCACGGAAAGCGATTTCACGAAGTCGACCAATCTCTTTCAGCACATTAGGCGAATCATTTGCCGTAACGATGTAAATCTCGTTATGGCTCTTATTGGTCATTCTCAGTTGCTTGTCGGGTGTAAGCTCGCTCTTCAGGAGCTCACGGTCAATCGGTTGGATGATTTCTTCTTCCATATTACTCTTCTTATATGCTATGATTCTACGATTTCGTTAATATAAAACAATTCTTCCGGGTTTTGCAAACCATTAAAGTTCATAAACCCTGTCTTCAACATACTGCGCCCACTCTGTAGCCGACTTGCTCTTATCAAAAGTCTGCCAAGGAATCGGTTTGCCGATGGAGATGCGGAAATGCTTGCCCACATTCCTGTACATCTCGTCAACCAGGAACAGCATGGCGAGATTGAACGGCAGATACTTGTCGCTAAATCGGGCGATGCGGTAGAAACGCTCAGAGTTGCGCCCTCCGAAATGGATAGGCACCACATCGCGCTGATATTCTACACTCTTAGAGATAAACGTCTTCTTCCAAGGCAGGTCGTGGATAGTTCCATCCTTGCGCTTGCGGCTGTTCAAGCCTGCCGGAAACATCAGCATGTGGTTGTCACTCTTGAAGCCCGCCTCCACCATACGTGGGAAATCACGGCTCTGGCGACCCGTCTTGTTGATGCCGATACTTACAGGTTTCAAACCCGGCAAGTTGAGCAGAAGATCATTCACCAGATAGCGGAACTTGCCATCATAGTGCTTGCCGATGATGGAACCGAGACATACACCGTCCTGTCCGCCCAGAGGATGATTGGAAACAAAGGTATAGAGCTTGCCGTCGTTCTTGTCAGGCAGGTTTTCCAAGCCTACGATTTCAACATCCATCTTCAGATAGCGCACACATTCGGTGAGCCATTCAGTACCCGAAAGGCCACGGCTCTCCCACAAGAACCTGTTCACCTCGTCCTCGTGAATAATCTTCTTGAGCCAGGAAACCAGGAAGCGCGGTACGAATTTCACCTTGCTTCCCATCTTGCTCTTAAGAATCTTATCTATGTCTATCGTTTTCTCTATTGATTCACTCATGTTTGCTAAAACTTATATAAGTTAGTGCAAAAGTAACTCAACTTTTTCAAATACGTGCCATTTTTTCCAAAAAAATAGCAAAAAAGCGAAAATTTATTAGTTTTTTAAAACTATCACGACAAATCGAGCCCATTTTGCACGTATTTTTGCAAAAACATCACACTTGATGAGAACAAAAAGGCGATGCCCGAAACTGGAAGGTGAAGTTGACCAAAAACAACTTTTTCATTAAGTTTTATAAATTTTGTGGGAAAATGTAAGGCTATATGGAGATTTTTATGTACCTTTGAACCCAAATTTATACACTAATAAGTACGCACGCAATATTATAACGCGATAAGACAGCAAAAAGATATATGATAAAGACAGCAGAAACATATCACGTACCGGTGCTCCTCAAGGAGAGCGTTGACGGGTTGAACATACAGCCAGGAGGCATCTATGTAGACGTAACCTTCGGTGGCGGCGGACATTCCAGAGAGATTCTGTCGCGCCTGACGGAGGGAGCGCACCTGTACAGCTTCGACCAGGATGCCGATGCAGAGCGCAACGTGGTGGCAAACGAGAACTTCACCTTCGTATGCTCCAACTTCAGATTCCTGAAAAACTGGATGCGCTACTACGGGGTAGACGGACTCGACGGACTGTTAGCCGACCTGGGCGTATCGAGCCACCACTTCGATGACGAGACCCGCGGTTTCTCCTTCCGTTTCGACTCCCCACTCGACATGCGCATGAACAAACGTGCGGGCAAGACTGCTGCCGACATCGTAAACGAATATGACGAAGGTGCCCTTGCCGACATCTTCTACCTATACGGTGAGCTGAAGAACTCGCGCCGCATCGCCTCGGCACTCGTCAAGGCAAGAGCCGAGAAGTCCATCCTCACCACCAAAGACTTCATGGCAGCCGTAGAGCCCCTCTTCAAGCGGGAACGCGAGAAGAAAGACATGGCAAAGCTCTTCCAGGCGCTGCGCATAGAAGTGAACCACGAGATGGACGCCCTGAAAGAGATGCTCCGCTCAGCCACGGAACTTCTGAAACCGGGAGGCCGACTCAGCGTCATCACCTATCACTCGCTGGAAGACAGAATCGTAAAGAACATGATGAAAGCGGGCAATGCAGAAGGCAAGATAGAGCAGGACTTCTTCGGAAGAATAGAAACCCCTTTCAAACTCGTGAACAACAAGGTTATCGTTCCCGATGCCGACGAGCAGGAAAGAAACCCTAGGAGCAGAAGCGCCAAACTAAGAATAGCAGAAAAGAAATGATAAACGATAAAGACATAAACATCAGTGAGAAGCCTATAGCCGAAGAAAAGGCACAGGCATCACAGGAACCGCCGAAACAGGAAACTCCGCAGCAGGAGCCACAGCAGCAGGAGGCTCCACAGGCTTCGCTCAAGGAAGTGATTGCCAAGCAAGCCATAGAGGAAGAGGCTTCAGGATCATCGAGCTTTACGCTGAGAAAGATTCTGGGTGGAGACATTCTTACCGCACAAATCATACGCCGGCAGATATGGCTCGTTATCCTCATCGTGTTTTTTGTCATTATCTACATATCCAACCGATACAATATCCAGAACGATATCATCGAGTTGGACAAACTGCAGAAAGAACTGCAAGACACCAAATACAAAGCGCTGTCTACAAGCAGCCAGATAACAGAGAAGAGTCGTGAAAGTAATGTGCTCGACATGCTGAAAAACAACAAAGACAGCGTGCTGCACATCGCTACCCAACCTCCATACATCATAAACGTACCCGAAGAATGAGCAGCAAATTTGATCATAAGAAAGTAATGCCCCGCTACAGCGCCATCGCCATCATCATGACGATTTTCGCCATAGCCGTAGTGGGTAAAGCGCTCTACATCATGACCGCCAAGCATGATTACTGGATGAAGGTGGCAGAACGGCAGAAGAAGGATTCCGTGACCGTAAAGCCAAACCGAGGCAACATCTTGAGCTGCACAGGACAGCTGATGGCAAGTTCGCTGCCGGAGTTTAAGGTTTTCATGGACTTCAAGGCGCTGAAAGATGCAGAAAACGATTCGCTGTGGGATGCCAAGCAAGACTCCATCTGTCTTTGCCTGCACCAGATATTCCCGAACCTGAGCGAGTCTGATTTCAAGAAGCACCTCACCGAAGGTCGCGCCAAGATGAGCCGCCACTGGCCGGTTTATCCGAAGCGTGTAGACTATAACACCTTCACCGAGATAAAGGACATCCCAGTATTCCGCCTGAAACCCTACCAGAGCGGTTTTCACTGGGAAGAATATAATGCCCGAACCAGAACTTACGGTTCGCTGGCAGGCCGTACCATCGGAGCCATGTATGGCGCCAAGGATACTGCCCGCTTCGGTCTGGAGCTGAGTTACGACTCCATCCTGCGAGGCACCAACGGTATCGTGCATCGCCGCAAGGTGCGCAACAAGTTCCTCGACATTACCGATACCCCTCCTATTGACGGAGCCGATATCATGACCACCATCGATGTGAGCATACAAGACCTTGCCGAACGCTCACTCATCGACGAGCTGAAGGAAATCAACGCCAATGTGGGTGTAGCCATCGTGATGGATGTACCTACGGGCGACATCAAAGCCATCGTAAACATGGAGAAATGTTTCGACGGCGAATACAGAGAAATCCACAACCATGCCGTGAGCGACCTTCTGGAGCCAGGTTCGGTGTTCAAGCCAGCCTCTATCCTCGTAGCGCTGGACGACGGAGTGGTAGACACCACCTATCATGTAGAAACCGGTGGCGGTATATGGCCGATGTACGGCAGAGAAATGAAAGACCACAACTGGCGAAAAGGCGGATACGGAATGCTGACCCTCGCACAGACCCTGTGGTACAGTTCGAACATCGGTGTGAGCCGCATCATAGACGACCATTACCGCAACAACCCGGAGAAATTCGTAAAGGGTATCTACCGTACCGGTCTGCACGACGACCTGAAGATTCCACTGGTGGGAGCAACACCAGCCAGAATCCGCATGCCGCACAGAAACAAGAACGGACAATATGACAACTGGGCAAAGACCAGTTTGCCATGGATGAGTATCGGATATGAGACCCAGATACCGCCTATCTCTACCCTCACCTTCTACAACACCATCGCCAACAACGGCAAGATGATGCGACCAAGATTCGTGAGCAAGGTAATGAAGAACGGAGAAACCATCATGGAATTTCCTCCTGAAGTGATGCGCCAGCAGATAGCCAAGGAGAAGAGCATCAAGGAACTGCAAACTATCCTGGAACAGGTGGTAAGCGTGGGACTGGGAAAGAAAGCCGGTTCGCCTAACTTCAAAGTGGCAGGAAAGACCGGTACAGCCCAGATTTCAAAAGGTGCCGGTGGATATAAGAGTGGCGGAACCAGCTATCTCATCAGTTTCGCAGGCTACTTCCCTGCCGATGCGCCACGCTACAGCTGTATCGTCTGCATACAGAAATCCGGTTTGCCTGCTTCGGGCGGTACGATGTGCGGTAAGGTGTTCCATGAGATTTCAGAAGGCATCATGGCGCAGAGTCTGAAAGTTGACGTAAAGGACGCCCGCGACTCAGCATCCGTCTTCGTTCCTGACGTAAAGGCAGGCAATATCCTTGCTGCCAACTATGTGCTCAGCCACCTCGGCATCAAGACCAATGCCAACTGGAGTGGCAGCTATGCCGACGGCAACCCTATCTGGGGCAAGGCAGAGCGCGTGGGTAACCACAGCATCAAGCTCATCAGGGAGAAGCAATACGGCAAGACAATCGTACCCGACGTTACCGGAATGGGAGCCCGAGACGCTATCTACAATATGGAGAGCCGGGGCATCAAGACCCAGATTACAGGTAGAGGAAAGGTAGTAAAGCAGAGTCTGGTGCCGGGAACGGTCATCAAGAAAGGTGCCGTATGCAGCATTGTGCTCGAATAAAACTCAGAAACAGTTATCTGAAACCCTATATATAATAAGGTGTAGATAAAGAAATATATAGAATATAAAACAGAAACAGGATATGAAGTTACAAGAATTACTCAAAAACATTGAGCCGGTTCAGATAATCGGCGATGCTGATGTAGAGGTTACGGGAGTAAACATCGACTCTCGCAAGATTAAGGAAGGTCATCTCTTCGTTGCCATGAAGGGAACGCAGGTTGACGGTCACAAGTTTATTCCAAAGGCATTGGAACTGGGCGCAAAGTCGGTTTTGTGCGAAGACATGCCTGAAGAGAAAGTTGAGGGCGTAACTTACATTCAGGTCGCTTCGACCGAGGATGCTGTCGGCAAGGTAGCAACCCTCTTCTACGGCGACCCTTCAAGAAAGCTCAAACTGGTAGGCGTAACAGGTACCAATGGTAAGACCACCATTGCCACCTTATTATATAATATGTTCCGCAAGTTCGGCCATAAGTGTGGCTTGCTCTCTACCGTCTGCAACTACATTGAGGACGAGGCTATCCCTGCCGACCATACCACCCCAGACCCTATCGAGCTGAACATGCTCCTGGGCAAGATGGTAGAGGCAGGCTGCGAGTATGCCTTCATGGAGTGCTCTTCTCACGCCATCGCACAGAAGCGTATCGGAGGCCTGCAGTTTGCCGGAGGCTTGTTCACCAACCTGACCCGCGACCACCTCGATTATCACAAGACATTCGAGAACTACCGTAACGCCAAGAAGGCTTTCTTCGACGGACTGCCTAAGACAGCCTTTGCCATTACCAATGCCGACGACAAGAACGGCATGATCATGGTACAGAACACCAAGGCTACCGTGAAGACCTACTCTACCCGCAGCATGGCAGACTTCAGAGCCAGGATCCTGGAGTGTCACTTCGGCGGCATGTATCTGGAGATTGACGGCAGAGAAGTGGGCGTACAGTTCATCGGTAAGTTCAACGTGAGCAACCTGCTCGCCGTATATGGTGCAGCCATTATGCTCGGCAAGAAGCCAGAGGATGTACTCGTAGTGATGAGTACGCTTCACAGCGTAAGCGGAAGACTGGAACCAATCCAGTCGCCAGAAGGTTATACCGCCATTGTAGACTATGCCCATACACCAGATGCACTGGAGAACGTATTGAACGCCATCCACGAAGTGCTCGAAGGCAAGGGCGGAGAAGTCATCACCGTTTGCGGTGCCGGTGGCAACCGTGACAAGGGCAAGCGCCCATTGATGGCACAGGAGGCTGTAAAGCAGAGCGATAAGGTAATCATCACCAGCGACAACCCACGTTTCGAAGAGCCACAGGACATCATCAACGACATGCTTGCCGGACTCAATGCCCAGCAGATGAAGAAAGTAATCAGCATCGTAGACCGCAAGGAAGCCATCCGCACAGCCTGCATGCTGGCAAAGAAGGGCGACGTGATTCTCGTAGCCGGTAAGGGACACGAAGATTACCAGGAGATCAAGGGCGTAAAGCACCACTTTGACGATAAGGAGGTGATTCGCGACATCTTCGGAATTTCACAGAAGTAAAATCAATCAAGAAAAGAAAGAAAAATGTTATACTATCTCTTTAGATTTCTGGAACAGTGGGGCATCACAGGTTCTCACATGTGGGGCTACATCTCATTCCGTGCCCTGCTTGCGCTGATTTTATCATTGGTAATCTCTGCCTGGTTCGGCGAGAAATTCATCAAGTATCTCAAGAGCAAGCAAATTACAGAGACACAGCGCGATGCCAGCATCGACCCGTTCGGTGTCAAGAAGATTGGCGTTCCTTCTATGGGTGGTGTCATCATCATCCTGGCTATCCTCGTACCGGTACTGTTACTCGGACGTTTGCGCAACATCTATCTGATTCTGATGATCATCACCACCGTATGGCTCGGCTTTCTCGGTGGAATGGACGACTTCATCAAGATATTCAAGCGCGACAAGGAGGGATTGAAGGGCAAATATAAGATTATAGGACAGATTGGCATCGGCCTGATCGTGGGACTGGTACTCTGGTCTTCACCTGATGTAAAGATGAACGAGAACCTCGCCATCGAGCAACAGGGACAGGAAACGGTGGTAAAGCATCGTACGGAAGCAAGAAAATCGCTGAAGACCACCATCCCATTCGTCAAGGGACACAACCTCGACTATTCCAGCATCACCAGTTTCTGCGGTAAGTACAAGGTAGCAGCAGGCTGGATTCTCTTCGTCATCATGACCATCTTCGTTGTAACAGCCGTATCAAACGGTGCCAACCTCAACGATGGTATGGACGGAATGTGTGCCGGAAACTCCGCCATCATAGGTGTGGCGCTAGGCATACTTGCATATGTGTCGTCGCACATCGAGTTTGCCGCCTACCTCAATATCATGTATATTCCTGGTTCTGAGGAACTGGTAGTATTCTTCTGTGCCTTCATCGGAGCCCTCATCGGTTTCCTCTGGTACAACGCCTACCCTGCCCAGGTATTCATGGGCGATACGGGTTCGCTGACCATCGGCGGTAGCATCGCAGTAGGTGCCATCATCATCCACAAGGAGCTGATGCTGCCTATCCTCTGCGGTATTTTCTTCGTAGAAAGCCTCAGCGTGATGATGCAGGTTTACTATTACAAGATAGGAAAGCGGAGAGGTGTGAAGCAGCGTATCTTCAAGCGCACACCTATCCACGACAACTTCCGCACACAGGACAGTCAGCTGGATCCTGACTGCAAGTATCTGTGGAAGAAGCCTCGCAACTGCTTCCATGAATCAAAGATTACCATCCGTTTCTGGATTGTAACCATCATTCTGGCAGCATTGACCATCATCACATTGAAGATCAGATAAAATACAGGCTCTTATCAGCCCGACAAGTATAGAGAATAAGACAATGAGCAAAATTGTAATTTTAGGAGCTGGCGAAAGTGGCGCAGGTGCAGCCGTGCTGGCAAAGAAAGAGGGATTCGAGGTCTTTGTTTCAGACATGTCAAAGATCAAGGATAACTACAAGAAGTTGATGGATGACCACAACATCGAATGGGAAGAAGGTCACCATACAGAAGAAAAGATTTTAGATGCAGATGAAGTCATCAAGAGTCCGGGTATTCCTAAGGAAGCACCTATGATTCAGAAACTGATGGCTAAGGGTACACCTATCATCAGCGAAATAGAATTTGCGGGCAGATATACTGACGCCAAGATGATCTGTATCACGGGAAGTAACGGTAAGACAACCACTACCTCGCTGATTTACCACATCATCAAGTCGGCTGGCTATGATGTAGGTCTGGCAGGCAACATCGGAAAGAGTCTGGCCCTTCAGGTGGCTGAAACTCCTCATAAGTACTACGTCATCGAACTGAGCAGTTTCCAACTCGACAATATGTATGAGTTCCGTGCCAATGTGGCCATCCTGCTCAACATCACTCCAGACCATCTGGACCGCTATGAGTTTAAGATGCAGAACTATACCGATGCCAAGATGCGCATCACCCAGAACCAGACAGAAGAAGACAGTTTCATCTTCTGGAACGATGATCCTATCGTTACAAAGGAGCTGGCTAAGTACAACCTCAAGTCACATCTCTGCCCATTCTCTGAGTTCAAGGAGGAAGGTTGCGTTGGCTTTATCGAAGACGGCAAATACAAACTCAACTTCCCTTCAGACTTCGAAATGCCACAGGCAGACATGAGTCTACGCGGCAAGCACAACATCTATAACAGTCTGGCTGCAGGTCTGGCATGCAACATCGTAGGCATCGACCACGAGACCCTGCACAAAGGCTTGAGCGACTTCCCGGGTGTAGAGCACCGTCTGGAGAAAGTGGGCAAGTTCCAGGGCGTTTACTATGTGAACGATTCAAAGGCTACCAACGTAGATGCCTGCTGGTATGCGCTGGAGAGTATGACCACCCCTACCATCCTCATCATCGGCGGTAAGGATAAGGGAAATGACTATAACCAGATCAAGGACCTGGTAAAGGAGAAATGTGCAGGTATCGTATATCTCGGAGCCGACAACCAGAAGTTGCACGACAACTTTGACGCACTCGGCATCCCTGTACGCGACACTCACAGCATGAAGGATTGCGTGGCAGCCTGCCAGGAATTGGCAAAGCCGGGCGATACCGTACTCCTCAGCCCATGCTGCGCAAGTTTCGACCTCTTCAAGAACATGGAAGATAGAGGCGAGCAGTTTAAGGCGCTGGCAAGAGCTATCGGAGAATAACAGTTTTCAACAAATAGAACAGATAGAACTATAAAGAAATGAATAACAAGAGCATTGGTAATATTTTCAAGGGAGACAAGGTGATCTGGATGGTCTTCTTCTTTCTCTGTATGATAAGCATCGTGGAGGTATATTCTGCCTCCAGCTCCTTGTCGTACAAGACAGGAAACTACATGGCACCTGTCATCCGCCACATCTTGCTCTTGGGAGGCGGTCTGTTCACCATGATTTGCATGCTCAAGGTGAAATGCAAGTACTTCAAGATTGTTACCCCCGTCGTGATGGGCATCTCATTACTGTTGCTCGTTCTGGTCTTGGCTACCGGTCAATCTACCAACGGAGCCTCCCGATGGTTCTCTCTGATGGGCATACAATTCCAGCCTTCTGAGATAGCGAAGGGAGCGGTAGTACTGGCTGTTGCTCAGATTCTTAGTGCTATGCAAACAGCTCAGGGAGCCAACAGGAAGGCTTTCAAGTTCATACTTGTAGCAACCGCTCCATTTGTAATTCTCATCGGACTGGAAAACTTATCCACAGCCATGCTCCTCAGTATCACAATCTTAGCCATGATGCTCATCGGACGAGTGCCGATGAACCAGATTGGCAAGCTGGTGGGACTGTGCATGATTGTCATCGTCACAGCCTTTGCGGGTATCATGATAGTAGGACAGGACAAGGGCGAAGAGGGCAATAAACCGGAAAATACGCTGACAGAGAAGGTTGAGCAGGAACAGAACAAGCCTAACATGGCAGAAAAGATGTTCCATAGAGCCGACACCTGGAAAGCCCGTATTGACAAGTTTATGAACTCCAAACCTGTAGCCCCACAGGATGTCGATCTCGACAAAGATGCCCAAGTGGCACATGCCAACATCGCCATCGCCTCTTCCAACATCGTAGGCAAAGGACCTGGAAACTCAGTAGAAAGAGACTTCCTCTCACAGGCGTTCTCAGACTTCATCTATGCCATCATCATCGAAGAGATGGGTATATGGGGAGCCGCACTGGTTGCATTCCTCTACATCATCCTCCTGTTCAGAGCTGGCAGAATAGCCAACCGGTGTGAGAACAATTTTCCAGCCTTCCTCTGCATGGGACTCGCCATCATGCTGGTTACCCAGGCACTCTTCAACATGGCAGTAGCAGTAGGTTTAGCTCCTGTTACGGGACAGCCACTACCACTCATCAGTAGAGGTGGTACATCTACCATCATCAACTGTCTGTACATGGGCATCATCCTGAGTATCAGTAGAACAGCCAAGAAGAAAGAGATACCTCAAAATGAGCTCGACGACAGCAAAATGGTGGCTGCCTGACAAGAGTTTTATAAATTAAGGTGAAAAAATGGCAGAAAATGCCGTTAAATCGATATTTTTTTATACCTTTGCGTTATAAACATGAACGGATATGAATAACGAATTAAGAATTATCATAAGCGGAGGCGGCACAGGTGGTCATATCTTCCCTGCCGTATCCATTGCAAACGCCATCAAGGCAAAGCGCCCTGATGCTAAGATTTTGTTTGTAGGTGCACTCGGCAGAATGGAAATGCAGCGTGTACCTGCTGCGGGTTATGAGATCAAGGGCTTGCCTATCTGCGGCTTTGACAGAAAGCATCTGCTCAAGAACATCGCCGTACTCTTCAAGATATGGAAGAGCCAGCACATGGCAAAGAGCATCATCAAAAACTTCAAGCCTATGGCAGCTGTGGGCGTAGGTGGCTATGCTAGCGGTCCGACTCTCAATGTTTGTGCCAGCAAAGGAATACCTTGCCTCATCCAGGAGCAGAATTCATACGCTGGTGTAACCAATAAACTTCTGGCCAAGAAGGCTGAAAAAATCTGTGTGGCTTACGAAGGAATGGAGCGTTTCTTCCCTGCAGACAAGATTATCATGACCGGTAATCCTGTTCGCCAGAATGTATTGGAAACTACCATCACCCCGGAAGAAGCACGCAAGCAATTCGGTCTCGACCCTGAAAAGAAGACCATCCTGCTCGTAGGTGGCAGCCTTGGCGCAAGAACCATCAACGAGAGTGTGCTCCAGCACCTCGACCTGGTGAAAGAAAGCGGCGTACAGTTTATCTGGCAAACAGGTAAATACTATAATGCTGCCATCATGGAGCAACTGAAAGGTCAGGAGCTGCCAATGCTCAAGGTTACTGATTTCATCAGCGACATGGGTGCAGCTTACAAGGCAGCCGACCTGGTTATCAGCCGCGCAGGTGCCAGCAGTATCAGCGAGTTCTGCCTCATCGGCAAACCGGTTATCCTGGTTCCAAGCCCTAATGTGGCAGAAGACCACCAGACCAAGAACGCCATGGCATTAGTCAACAAAGATGCTGCCATCTACGTAAAGGATGCCGATGCACCAGAGGTATTGCTCAAGAAAGCAGTTGACACGGTAAAAGACGAGGCTAAGCTTGCTTCGCTCTGTGAGAATATCAAGAAATTAGGATTAAAGAACTCTGCCGACGTCATCGCCGACGAAGTAATCAAATTAGCAACAAAGTAATGGAAATAAAAGATATTAAAGCAGTTTATTTTGTAGGAGCGGGCGGCATCGGAATGAGCGCCATCGCCAGATACTTCCTCAGCAAGAAGTTGGTTGTAGCCGGATATGACAAGACTCCATCCAATCTAACTCATGAGTTGGAGAAAGAGGGAATGCTTATCCACTATGAGGAGAATGTTAACCTCATACCAGAAGCCTGCAAGGACGCCAAGACAACATTGGTAGTCTACACACCGGCAATTCCTGCTGAACACAAGGAACTGGTTTTCTTCCATGAGAATGGCTTCACGATCGAGAAGCGAGCTCAGGTTCTGGGTACATTAACCCGTACACATAAGGGACTGTGCGTAGCGGGAACACACGGAAAGACATCAACATCTACCATGTGTGCTCACATCATGCACCAAAGCCATATTGACTGTAATGCCTTCCTGGGAGGTATCTCAAAGAACTATGGCACCAACTATATCCTCTCCGACAAGAGCGACTATGTTGTCATTGAAGCAGATGAGTTTGACCGCAGTTTCCACTGGTTGCGCCCATGGATGAGCGTCATCACGGCTACAGACCCAGACCATCTCGACATCTACGGCACCAAGGAGGCTTATCTGGAGAGTTTCCGTCACTATACAGAACTGATCCAACCGGGCGGTGCACTCATCATCCACAAAGGTCTGGAGATGAAGCAACACGTACAAGACGGTGTCAAGATATACGAATACAGCCAGGACGAGGGCGACTTCCACGCTGAGAACATCAAGATAGAGAATGGAGGTATCACCTTTGATTTCATCTCTCCTATCGAGAACGTAACGGGCGTAGAACTCGGACAGCCTGTGCCTATCAACATCACAAATGGTGTGGCAGCAATGGCAATGGCACAGTTGAATGGTTGTACAGCCGATGAACTCCGTAACGGCATGAAGACCTACGGAGGAGTTGACCGCCGTTTCGACTTTAAGATCAAGAATAACAAACTGGTATTCCTGTCTGATTATGCTCATCATCCAAAGGAGATATATCAGAGTGCTAAGAGTATCAGAGAGTTATACAAGGACCGTAAGATAACAGCCATCTTCCAGCCTCACTTGTATACTAGAACCCGCGATTTTTATAAAGATTTCGCCAACAGTTTGAGTCTCTTGGACGAGGTTATCCTCTGCGACATCTATCCAGCTCGCGAGCAGCCTATTCCAGGAGTAACCTCCAAGCTTATCTATGACAATCTGAAACCAGGTGTAGAAAAGAGCATGATTCACAAAGAAGACGTTCTTGACCTGGTAAAGAATAGAGACTTCGATGTTCTAGTTATCTTAGGAGCTGGCGATTTGGACAACTATGTTCCACAAATTACCAAAATACTTGAAGAGAAATAAATGCATATCAATTGGAAGAAAACCATCATCATCGCACTGGATTTAGTACTCGGTACTTATCTGGTATTCGCTTTCACCAGGTTTAACAAACCTGATGAAACGAAGTTGGTATGCACCAAGGTGAACATCAACATTCAAGATGAGATGACGAATGGCTTTCTGAATGCGAAGGAAATCAAGAAACGACTGGAAGTCAGGAAACTCTATCCGCTGGGGAAACCGCTCAAAGAGGTGAACGCCCGCATGATAGAAGAAACCTTGAAGACCAGTCCTTTCGTCAAGACGGCAGAATGTTCAAAGACTCAGGATGGTCTTGTTGACATCTACCTCACCCAACGCATGCCAATCGTCAGAATCAAAAACATCAGCAACGAGGACTATTATATTGATGACCACAATCAGATCATGCCCAACACGAACTATACATGCGACATTATCATCGCAACGGGCTACATCAACAAGTGGTATGCTAAAAAATACATCTCATTACTAAGCAAAGCGCTGATGACGAATGAACTCTGGCGAAACCAGATAGAACAGATCAATGTCCTGCCTGATAGAGGAATAGAACTGGTACCGCGAGTAGGCAACCACATTATATATATAGGTAACCTGCCAGAGACCAACCTCATCGACAAACGAGAGCAAGCCATCAACGATTTCGTCAACAAGAAGATGAATCGATTAGAGAAATTCTATAAGTATGGACTCTCACAAGCTGGCTGGAACAAGTATTCGTATATCAACATCGAATTCGACAACCAGATCATATGTAAAAAGCATCAAAATAGCTAATTAGAAAATAGAAACAGATTAAGATAACATATAAGAACTATGCCAAAGGAATTTATTGTAGCTATCGAACTTGGCTCATCTAAGATGACAGGTATAGCAGGTCAGAAGAATTTGGACGGCAGCATCACCGTACTTGCCACCGTAGAGGAAGATTCATCTTCTTGCATCAGAAAGGGTGTAATCTATAACATTGACAAAACCTGCCAATGCTTGACCAACATCATCAAGAAGTTGAAGAATATACTGAAACAGGATATCACCCAGGTCTATGTAGGCGTGGGCGGTCGCTCTATACGCAGTATCAAGAACGTCATTGTCAAGGATCTCCCAGGTAACACCATCATCTCACAAGAGATGATCAATGAACTGATGGATATCAACCGCAACATGACCTATCCGGACCAGGAAATTCTGGATGCTGCAACTCAGGAATACAAGATAGACAACCAATACCAGATAGACCCTGTAGGAATACAGTGTAACCATCTGGAAGGCATCTTCCTGAATATACTTTGGCGCAAGAACTTCTATAACAATATCAATACCTGTTTTGAAAATGCCAACATTCCTATTGCAGAAATGTACCTGGCTCCTTTAGCTATGGCTGACAGCGTTTTGACAGACTCAGAAAAGCGTGCAGGCTGTATGCTTGTTGACTTGGGTGCCGATACAACAACCGTTTCTGTATATTATAAAGGTATACTTCGTCATCTCTCTGTCATCCCATTGGGCGGCGGCAACGTGACCAAAGACTTAACTTGTCTTCAGATTGAAGAGCCTGATGCTGAAAAGATGAAACTCAAGTATGCCAAGGCTTATACCGATATCAACAATATCGACCCAACCCTGAACTACCCAATCGACAAGGATAGAGTGGTTGAAAGCAAGAAGTTCATCGAAATCGTAGAAGCACGCGTAGAGGAAATCGTAGAAAACGCATGGTTCCAGATTCCTGTGGAATTCTCAGATAAGCTGTTGGGTGGTATCATCCTTACAGGTGGCGGCAGCAACATGCCTGAAATCGATAAGGTTTTCAAGACACATACCCACATCGACAAAGTACGCATTGCCAAGTTCGTTTCTCAAACAGTCAACTCCAAGGATCCTAAGATTACCAATCACGATGGTACAATGAACACCGTATTGGGACTCCTGGCAAAGGGAGACATGAACTGTGCAGGTGACGAAATCGGCACTGATCTCTTCAGCAATTCTGCAGAAAAGCCAGTAGCAGCCGAGCAGCACAAGGCTCCAAGAAACCCTAACGAGACTGCCGGCAAGGGCGTTGTTCTTACTGCGGCAGAAAAAGCGGCTGCTGACGAGGCTGCCCGCAAGCAAAAAGAACTGGAAGAAGCTGAGGCAAGACTTCTCGCAGAAAAAGAAGCCGAAGAAGAAGAAAAGAGACGCAAAGAAAACAGTCTCATCCATAAAATGATGAGAGGTTTCAAGAAGTTTGTGAAAGATACCATTTCTGAAGAAGAATAAGATGCCAAAGACCAGGCTATCAGAAAACAGATTTCACAACAGGTTAAATAAAAAATCAGATAGATAAACCCTATAAAGATTATACGACTATGCTAGATAATGGAAACGCTCCTCATATTCTTGACTTTGGGGAACCTGAAAAAGAAAATAGCATCATCAAGGTGATTGGTGTTGGTGGTGGCGGTGGAAATGCCGTCAACCACATGTACCGCGAAGGTATACACGATGTAACATTCGTACTCTGCAACACAGACAACCAGGCACTTAACGACTCACCTGTGCCTGTACACCTGCAGCTAGGTAAGGAAGGTCTGGGTGCAGGAAACAAACCTGCCAAGGCACGCCAAGCTGCCGAAGAGACTCTTGAAGATATCAAGAACATGCTCAACGATGGAACAAAAATGGCATTCATCACAGCGGGTATGGGTGGCGGTACCGGTACCGGTGCAGCACCTGTCATCGCCAGAGTAAGTAAGGAGTTAGGCATTCTTACCGTTGGTATCGTAACCATCCCATTCCGTTTTGAAGGTCCTAAGAAGATTGACCAGGCATTGGATGGTGTAGAGGAAATGTCGAAGCATGTAGATGCCTTACTGGTAATCAACAATGAACGTCTTCGCCAGATTTATCCAGACCTTGCCGTTCTCGATGCATTCGGCAAAGCTGACGACACCTTGAGTGTAGCTGCCAAGAGTATCGCTGAAATCATTACCGTACATGGTCTCATCAACCTCGACTTCAATGATGTGAAGACCGTACTGAAAGATGGCGGTGTGGCTATCATGAGTACAGGTTACGGTGAGGGAGAAGGAAGAGTAAAGAAAGCGATAGAAGATGCCTTGAACTCACCACTCCTTAACGATAATGACGTATTCAACTCTAAGAAGATTCTGCTCAGCATCGCATTTGCAAGCGAGAAGAAAGATAATCCTGGCTTGACCATGGACGAGATGAATGATGTCAACGACTTTATGGAGAAATTCGGTGACGACTTCGAACTGAAATGGGGTCTTGCCATTGACCCTGAATTGGGAAGCCGCGTTAAGGTAACCGTTCTCGCGACAGGTTTCGGACTCGAGGATGTAGAGGGAATGAACCGCCACCTCAAGAAACATACTGAGGAAGAATCTCGCCGTCTCGCTGAAGAAGAGGAGAAACGTGCTGAAAGAGAAGACCGCCGCAAGCGCTATTATGGCAGCGATGGCAATACGACACAGTATAAGCGTCATCCACACATATTCCTGTTCCGCCAGGAAGATTTGGATAACGAGGATGTCATCCTTCAGGTAGAAAACACGCCTACCTTTAAGCGTACCCGACAGACTCTAGAAGAAATCCGTAATATAGCTTCCGGCAATACAGAACCGAAAGAAGACAATAACGATGATGCTTCTTCTGTACAGGGCGTCATCAGTTTTGCCTAAACAGAGAATACAGGCTAGGTCTATTTCAGGTTTACGTCAAGTAAGCGAGGAAACCAGAAATGACTAAGCAAAAAGTTCCTGAAGAACAGCAAAACTCTTCATTTCCGGGAAACCTGGCAAATGAAGTTTATAATACTCCAGTATCACCTCTACACACCTGTTTCGTTCCATACGAGACATTGTGTAGAGGTGCATTGTTTTATAGTCTAAACGGAACAAAGACACAAGCCGCATAGAATCTTCCTTATTTAAATAATGTACATGCGAAGGAACATGAGCTGCAAAACATCCATCTACCAAATCAAAATAATCGCCAGACATACCGCTCTCTATATTGGGCATAAAACCCAAATGAAAAGAGAGCTGAATCATAAAGACTATATGGAAATTGGCAATAGCACCTTTAGCATGGTCTAACCATTCGATACTGTCCTGTATGAAAAGATAGAGCGCACCATTAGCCTGCTCATGACGGGTAGCATATGAAAGCAGTTCTGCCAAGAACATGGAAATGCCAAGTTTGTATGGAGAAAAAGGGATATCAGAGAATGGAATCTGAATCGAAACATCCCTAAGGCGCTGCAGATTTGACTTGGGACGATAATCAAATTCTAAATTCAAGACCATGAGCGGTTGGAAAAGCTGCCGTTTCATCTTCCCCTTAGATGACTTAGGCACACGTACCATAAAGGAGAGTCTTCCCAACTTTTCGGTGAAGAAATCCACGATAAGTTGAGAGTCCCCATACTTGATGGTTTGCAATACGATAGCACTAGTTTTTATCTCCATTTTGCCTAATATTAGTAAAAAACAGGGCAAAAATACAAAAAAATGCGCATTTAGCGAAAATTTTCTATGAAAAATTTGCTAGATTCAAATAAAAGTAGTAACTTTGCACCCGCAAATAAGCAATGGTCCCTTCGTCTATCGGTTAGGACGAGAGATTTTCATTCTCTAAAGAGCAGTTCGACTCTGCTAGGGACTACAAACATTTAAGAAATAAAAAAAATAACATAAAGAAGATGGCAAATCACAAATCATCAATCAAGAGAATCCGTCAGGACAAGAAGAAGGCTTTGCACAACAAGTATTATGCAAAGACTATGCGCAATGCTGTCCGCAAGTTGCGCAACATGTCTGACAAGGAAGAGGCTGCAAAGCTCTATCCTACTGTTCAGAAGCTTTTAGACAAGTTGGCTAAGATCAACGTTATCCACGACAACAAGGCTGCAAACTTGAAGTCTGGTCTTACAAAGCACATCGCTAAGTTGGCCTAACTTATAAGTCAAAGCAAAGAAATAAATAAGGCTGCAATCCTTTATAGGGTCGCAGCCTTATTCTTTTTCTATGAACCCGACTACCCATTTCCTGCATCATAAAATCTTCCCATCACAACCGGTTTATACTACAACATACCCTATAAAAACGCGCAAAACGATTATAAAACAGCTTTTTCAAGACACTTTTGCCGCTAAAGTTCACATTCTACGTTTTTTCTTCACTTTTTGGTGATTTTTCACAAACAAAAGTTCCTGTTTCTCAGCTTTTTTTAGTATCTTTGCACGGAAATAAGACAATACTAAAATGGCAGAAAATCAAAACAACGCAAATAATTACTCTGCGAGTAACATTCAGGTTCTGGAAGGCCTGGAAGCTGTTCGCAAACGTCCGGCGATGTATATTGGTGACATCTCCGAAAAGGGTCTTCATCACTTGGTAAACGAAACTGTAGACAACTCTATTGACGAAGCAATGGCGGGCTACTGTACCGACATCGAAGTTACCATCAACGAAGACAACTCTATCACCGTAGAAGATAATGGTCGTGGTATCCCTGTAGATATGCACGAGAAACTACATAAATCAGCCCTCGAAGTCGTTATGACCGTGCTTCACGCAGGTGGTAAGTTCGACAAGGGTTCTTACAAGGTATCTGGCGGTTTACATGGTGTGGGTGTAAGTTGTGTGAATGCACTTTCTACCCACATGTTGTCACAGGTGTTCCGTGGCGGCAAAATCTACCAGCAGGAATATGAGAAGGGTAAGCCTCTCTATCCGGTTAAGGTGGTAGGTGAAACCAACAAGCGCGGTACACGCCAGCAGTTCTGGCCAGATCCAACCATCTTTACTCACACTGTCTATAAGTGGGACATCATTGCCAATCGTATGCGCGAGTTGGCATTCCTCAATGCAGGTATCAAGATTACCTTGAGAGATTTGCGCCCTGACGAGGAAGGTAAGACCAAGGAGCAGGTTTTCCACGCTAAGGATGGTTTGAAGGAATTCGTCCGTTACGTAGACCGTCACCGCACTCATCTCTTCGATGATGTTATCTATCTGAAGACAGAAAAGCAGGGTATTCCTATCGAGATTGCTGTGATGTACAACACAGATTACTCTGAGAATATCCACTCATACGTCAATAACATCAACACCATTGAGGGTGGTACCCACCTGACTGGTTTCCGTATGGCGTTGACCCGTACCCTGAAGGCTTACGCAGAAGCCGACCCAACCATCTCCAAGCAGATTGAGAAGGCAAAGGTAGAGATTGCACCAGAAGACTTCCGCGAGGGTCTTACTGCCGTTATCTCTATCAAGGTAGCTGAACCTCAGTTTGAGGGACAGACCAAGACCAAGCTCGGTAACAGCGAGGTACAGGGTGCCGTTCAGCAGGCTGTAAACGAGGCTTTGTCTGATTACCTGGAGGAGCATCCAGACGAGGCAAAGCGAATCTGCGAAAAGGTTGTCCTGGCTGCTACGGCCCGCATAGCTGCCCGCAAGGCACGTGAGAGTGTACAGCGCAAGAACTTCATGACAGGTGGTGGTCTTCCTGGTAAACTTGCCGATTGCTCAATGAAGGATCCTAAAGAATGCGAGATCTTCCTCGTCGAGGGTGATTCCGCCGGTGGTTCTGCCAAGCAGGGTCGCGACCGTTTCCGTCAGGCTATTCTCCCATTGCGTGGTAAGATTCTGAATGTAGAAAAGGTACAGTGGCACAAGGTATTCGAAGCTGAGTCTGTCATGAACATCATCCAAAGTATCGGTGTCCGCTTCGGTGTAGATGGCGAAGACAGCAAGGAGGCTAATACCGACAAGTTGCGTTACGACAAGATTATCATCATGACCGATGCCGACGTCGATGGTTCTCACATCGACACATTGATTATGACACTCTTCTATCGTTTCATGCCAAAGGTTATTGAAGAAGGCCATCTGTATATCGCTACCCCACCACTCTACAAGTGTACTTATCGCAGCAAGGTAAGCGAATATTGCTATACAGAGCAGCAGCGCCAGGCATTCATCGACAAGTATGGAGATGGAGTAGAAGACAAGAATATCCACACCCAGCGATACAAAGGTTTGGGTGAGATGAACCCAGAGCAGCTTTGGGAAACTACTATGGACCCATCTACACGCTTGCTTAAGCAGGTTACTATCGAGAACGCAGCCCAGGCTGATGAGATTTTCTCTATGTTGATGGGTGATGATGTAGAACCACGCCGCGAGTTCATCGAACAGAATGCTACTTACGCCAATATCGACGCTTAAAGTTAACACGAACATATTGGGGGTAGACTCAGCGAGAGTCTTCCCCCTTTTTTGGATAGCCTCATCCAATGAGCATCACCTTCCGACTTCGTTTCCGGGCATCGAATTTAAAAACCAACAATACCATCTTTATGAAGCATATATTTTTTACGATTGCGTTAGCTGCCTCTAGTACGTGGAACAGCCAGGCAACAATAGTAAGTAAAGAGTTGCAACCCAACAAGTTGTGGTACAACAAGCCTGCATACGCCTTCGAAGAGTCACTGCCATTAGGCAATGGCAAACTGGGTGCGCTGGTTTATGGTGGAGCCAATAATGACTCTATCCAGCTCAACGACATCACCCTTTGGACGGGCGTGCCTGTGAATCCCAACGAAGGTGGCGAAGCCTACAAGTGGATTCCGAAAATCAGAGAGGCGCTGTTCAAGGAGGATTACAAGACCGCCGATTCCCTGCAACACTATGTGCAAGGCCATAACTCGGAGTTCTATCAGCCACTGGGCATGATCAATATCAAAGACTGCAACCAGGGCGAGTTTACGGATTATTACCGCGAACTGAGCCTCGACAACTCCCTGGCTACTGTTCATTACAGGCGCAACGGCATCCAATACACCAAAGAGTATTTTGCTTCTCATCCCGACAAGATGATTGCCATCAAGCTGAGTGCCTCCAAGAAGAGATCCATCAACAGCGACATCTCACTCACTTCCCTCATTCCCCATCAGGTAAAAGCATCCAGAGGACAGCTCACCATGACGGGACATGTTCTCGGCGATGAAGCCAACAGTACGCATTACTGTGCCATGCTTCAGGTGAAGAACACCGACGGAAAAGTGTGGGCAAGCGATTCTGTACTCCATCTGAAGGATGTGAGCGAGGCTATCATCTATCTCGTAAACGAAACAAGTTACAACGGATTCGACAAGCATCCTGTGAAGGAAGGAGCTCCATACATCGAGAACGTAACCGATGAAGCCTGGCACCTTGCCAACTTCACTTACGAAGAATTCAAACAGCGTCACATCGCCGACTACAAGAAACTCTTTGATAGAGTAAGTTTGAACCTGAAAGGAGCCAAGTTTGATGCCACCCGCCCTACCGACAGTCAGTTGCTCGCCTACAGCGACAACCACGAGAGCAACCCTTATCTGGAACAGCTCTATTTCCAGTATGGCAGATACCTGCTCATCAGCAGCAGTAGAACCAAGGGAGTGCCTGCCAACCTGCAGGGACTCTGGGCACCAGCCCTCCGTTCGCCATGGCGCGGCAACTATACCATCAACATCAACCTGGAAGAAAATTACTGGCCGGCAGAAGTTGCGAACCTCTCAGAACTGGTAGCCCCAGTAGACGGATTGGTAGAGGGTATGGCTGTGACAGGTCGCCACAATGCCCAGCACTTCTATGGTATCGATAAGGGATGGTGCGCTGGACACAACACTGATGCCTGGGCAATGACCAATCCTGTAGGAACCGGAAACGAAAGTCCGCAATGGAGCAACTGGGCTATGGGTGGAGCCTGGCTTGTAGAAACCCTTTGGGATCACTATGACTATACCCGCGATACCGAATATCTTCGCAATACAGCCTATCCGCTGATGAAGGGGGCTGCCGACTTCCTGCTTGCGTGGCTCATTCCGAATCCACACAATCCAAACGAGCTGATTACTGCTCCTTGCACATCGCCAGAGGCAGATTACATCACCGATAAGGGCTATCGTGGCAGCAGTTTCTATGGCGGAACCGCCGACCTCGCCATCATCCGCGAGCTCTTCAAGAATACCATCAAGGGAGCAAAAGCCCTGGGCATCGACAACGATTACCAGCAGCAGTTGCAATCAGCCCTCAATCGCCTGCGCCCTTACCATATCGGTAAGCGAGGCAATCTGATGGAGTGGTACCACGATTGGGAAGACCAGGATTGGCATCATCGCCACCAGTCACACCTGCTGGGGCTCTATCCATTCCATCAGATTTCGGTAAACAAGACTCCGGAACTTGCTGCTGCCGCAACAAAGACCCTGGAAATCAAGGGCGATAATTCCACCGGTTGGAGTACAGGCTGGAGAATCAACCTCTGGGCTCGTCTGCATCGGGCCGACAAAGCTTATCAGATATACCGCAAGCTGCTCACCTACGTAAGCCCTGAAGTCTACAAGGACAGCAAACACCGCAGCGGTGGCACCTACCCTAACCTCTTTGATGCCCATCCACCTTTCCAGATAGATGGCAACTTCGGAGGCACAGCAGGCGTATGCGAGATGCTGATGCAATGCGATGGCGAGACTATGCATCTTCTTCCTGCTCTACCTAAAGAATGGCCTGCAGGCGAAATTAAGGGTATCAAAGCACGTGGAAACTACGAGATTAATCTCGTATGGAACAATGGAAAGGTCAGCAAAGCTTCCATCACCAGCAAGAATACCGGAAACCTGACCGTCAAGTATAATGGTAAGTTGAAAACATTTAGTTTCAAGGCTGGCGAAACAAAACTCATAAAATAGACAAATAATCATCTATGAGATATTTTACAATTCTCATCTTTACAACTCTCTGGGTGCTGAATTCCTATGCACAGGAATTCGGTACCCATTGGGTATCATATCCATTCCCCAATGATTCTTCTGAGATATTATACAGGAAAATCTATCATCTTGATCAAAAGCCTTTAAAGGCTGAGATAAACATGGCAAGTGGAGGAAATACCCGCCTATACATCAACGAAAGAAATGCTACGCCAAGCATTTTCAGCGAAGGAGCCAGAGACAGCATCCTTCTGATGCAAACAATAGATATCTCCAGATATCTGAAAAAGGGCGAAAACATCATCGCGGTCTGGTATGCACCAGGAAGAATAAGAAATAAGAGCAAACAACTCTCGCTGGAACTTCATGGCTGGTATACAGACTCTGTTCCTTTTTATCATAAAGCAGACGAAACATGGTGGTGCAAACCCCTGAAGGGTGGCAGTTACAACGAAAAAGAACACTTTGACAATAGAATATACACTACTGAGTGGAAATCGGCTGAATACCAATCTTCAGGATGGGTTCATCCGACAGGCGCCTTCAAAGATACGGTAAACTATATTTTTGTTGACCAGCTGCCATACCTCACCCAAAACAAACTTCAAATGGTATTAGAACCATACCAGGAGGAATTTAATCATCAAGGATGCCGTATAGACTTCGGACGTCCGTTCCGTGGAACCATCCGGCTCACGATACGCAATGCCAGCAAAGGAACAACACTTCATATTAACGGAAACCAATATGTATGCAGTGGCGAAATGGACGAGCAAGCCTATTACCGTTTCCATGCTGAGCATCAAAAAGATTTCGTGATAACTTGGGATAAAGGCTTCAGAAGAAGTAATATCACAAATATAGAAGGATTAGAGATTTCGGAATAAGCTCAACAGCGTTTCGAAATCTCTTTTTTTATAAAACAAAAAAAGACTTCGGAACTATTATCTTCCAAAGTCTCTAACTGAATTTAGTCTTCCAATTCGGCAAGCACTTGCTCTGCCACTTCGCAAAGCTCATCATACCATTCCTTGCCGAACTTCTCTACCAGCGGACCCTCCAGGAACTTATAAACTGGAAGGTTCAACTCCTCACCCTTCTTGATGGCATCCTTGCAGATGCGCCACTTGTTATAGTTGATGCCATACACCTCGTTGCCGAAATCCTTGGCACGGATTGGATACAAAGCACAGGAGATAGGCTTCTTGAACTTCGACTTTCCTTCGCGATAAGCACGCTCCAAGGCACAGAGACAACAATTCGGAATCGTATGTCCATCGCCCAGGTCTTTCAAATCCTGGTAGCAGGTAAACACGCAATCCTTACCATTCACGATGCTCGTCACCAAATCGCCTTCAATATCGGTATAAGCCACGCCCTGCTTATCTATGATAGCCTGGGCAGAAGCCGAGAGATCATCCCAAACCACATCCAGCGCATCCTCAATCTCCATAATCTCATCCAGGGTAACAGGAGCTCCCGCATCGCCTTCGATGCAGCACTCGCCCTTGCAGGCATCAAGGTCGCAACAGAATTTTTCGGTGATGATATCAGGTGAAACCAATACGTTGCCCACCTGCAGAATACGCAGTTCGTCTTTCTTCATAATGTTTTTGAGATGAATAAATTTCTTTGAGTGTATAATAAAATAATGATAGCTACCCATAAGTGGATAGCTATATATAATTAGGTGTGCCTACCATTGGATAGGCGAAATACCATTCTGCTGCAGATACGCATTGCAGCGGGAGAAATGATGATTGCCAAACCATCCGCCTCTGTTGGCTGATAATGGCGAAGGATGAACGCTTTCCAATATCAGATGCTTGCTTGTATCGATGAGCTTCGCCTTGCTCCGGGCATAACCGCCCCAAAGGATAAACACCAGGTGCTCCTTATCCTTGCTGAGTGCCTTGATGGCAGCATCGGTAAACTCCTCCCAGCCTTTGCGCTGATGACTTGCCGCTTGATGGGCACGAACAGTCAACGTGGCATTGAGAAGCAGTACTCCCTGTTTTGCCCAGCGGGTCAAATCGCCCGTGGCTGGCATCGGAGTGCCGAGATCCATCT
>OWJS01000041.1_pt1 | contig 34673 bp, 30 predicted proteins | sample 1732961 | NCBI WGS metagenome assembly OWJS01 (sample SAMN05065774, study PRJEB22554) | human gut metagenome | biome: ENVO:2100002; feature: ENVO:00000062; material: ENVO:00002003 | host: Homo sapiens | place: USA
TATTATTATATTATACCTTTATATTACCTTGACTCTCCCTTTCCCTCCTCTTCCATCAATCACGATTTTCTCGAAGACGATGGCTGGGTCGTTAGGAGTGAGGGTGAGGGTGTGGATGCCATCGGATGAGGCTGGCAGCTCTAGCTCTATCATCTTGTCCACGATGCGAGTGGCTATCGTTGGATAATAGATATTGTAGATGTTCTCCGGCTTCTCGTTCAAATCTTTGTTGAAGTTAACCTCTACAGGAAAAGCGCCATCTAAACTTACACCATAGGTTAAGCCGCCCTTGTTGAGATAATCCAAGGTTGATTTGGTAATCACATGAATGCGAACCTTCTGCTTGTCATTAAATGCCTTGCCATCCGAAGTTTTGCTAACTTGCATCTTAAACTTGTAAGTGATGCTGGCTCCCTTTACACTCTTGGTATACGGCATCAGAGTCATTGCCGATACGCTTTTGCCCATGAATGGAATCTCTGTCCATTTTGCCTCGGCAGCATCCGTCTTGCTGCTATAGTAAGGAGCTTCGATTTCTACCACGCCGTTGTTTTCGCTGATAATCACTCCATCCTTGGAGGTTACCCGGAAGAGCTCCGGACAGGTATCTTTCTCGAAATCATCATTCCAACTCTTATAGCCGATATGCTTCTGGGTCATCATGCCGTTCCACTTGCCGCCAGCCATCTTATGGTTGTAATAGTCGCAGATGAGTGAATCGCGCTTGAAGAGGCGCTCGCATTCATCTGCCCATACATTCGCCTTCGGATTGCCCTGCTTGTAGAGGGCGTGGTTCTGTGCTTGGGCAAAATACATCTGGTGCAGATTGCTCATCATCTCGATAGGGAAGAGAATGATCTGGCGATAGGCATCGTGATAGGATGCCGGCAGACTGTTGTACTGGCGCAGCGCATCGGCTTCGAGCTGGAGATACTGATTTACCACCTCCTGCCATTCTCCGTTTCCCAGACTGTAGGTGTTCTTGTCGAGCATCTCTGGGGTGCAGCGGCCGTTGTACTTGCAGATGAGGTTCAGAATGCGGGCTGCTTCATCGGCCTGCGATTCACCAAACTGCTGTGCGCACCAGTCGCGGGTATGACGAGTGATGTTGTTTACATCGTATTTACGTGGATTCCAAGCCATGTCCATAAACTGGCTGATAGGATATTCCATCGGCTTGAGGTCGCCAACATTGAGAATCCAGAGACGGTCAATGCCATTCTCGTAAGCAAGTGTCAACTGCTCCCAAGGATTCTGCACAGGAGTTACATTGAGCATCTTTGAGTTTCTTGGAGCACCTACGTAATCTACGTGATAGTATAAGCCCCAACCGCCTTTGTGCTTGCGTTCCTTGGCATTCGGCACACGGCGCACGTTACCCCAGTTGTCATCGCAGAGCAGGAGGGTTACGTCATCAGGCACCTTCATGCCCTTGTCGTAGTAATCCAACACCTCTTTATATAGTGCCCAAACCTGTGGGGTTTCGCTAGCCTTTCTGCCGGTTACGTCAGCGATAATCTTGCGCTGGTCGTTGATGATGTTGGTCATCAGTTTCGTATCTGCCTCTTCGCTCATCGCTTCATCGCCGTCGCCGCGCATTCCGATGGTTACAATCTGTTCAGTTCCTTTCATTCGCTCAATGCCTTCACGGAAGAACTTCTGCAGGTTTGCCTTGTTTTTCTGATAGTTCCATGGCCCCCATCCCTTTCGGTTGCGGGCGTATTCCTGGTGGTTGCGGGCCATCGGCTCATGATGGGAAGTACTCATCACTACGCCCATTTCATCTGCCGTCTTCTCGTTCTCCGGGTCATCGGCATAGAAAGCCCAGCCCCACATGGCAGGCCACATCATGTTACCTCTCAGTCGCAATACCAGTTCGAAGACGCGCTGATAGAAACGGTGGTCGCCATATTCGGTGCCGTAGGTGTTCTTTACCCATGACGTTAGGCAAGGTGCCTCGTCGTTGAGGAAGATGCCGCGATAACGTACGGCTGGTTCGCCATCTGTATAGATACCCTTGTTTACGAAAATAGAATCGTGGTGCTCTACAGGCACGTCTGCCCAGTCATACCAAGGCGATACGCCCATCTGCTGCGAGAGTTCGTAGATGCCGTAGATGGTGCCTCGTCGGTCGCTGCCTGCGATGACGAGCTGACCATCTATGAGCGTGATGATAAACTTTTCACGTTTGCCCTTCAGTAGATTTCCGTTGATGCGCTTCTGTTTCACCAGTTGGTCGATGGCTGCAGAATGGCCGATGGTGCCTACGAGGATAGCTGGTCGGGACGTGTCGGCTTTTTTCAGAAAACCGGCATCCGAGGTGAGGGTGGCTGTGGCTCCACTCACACTTTTTATATCTTTCAGCAGGGCATGAGCAGCATAGCTCACTCCCTTGCAGTCGTTGGTATCCATGTAGATTTCTACTCGGTTATTGGCATTCAGCAGCAAGTCTCCTTGCTTGAAATTCACAAATCTGTCGGCTGCGCTCATGCTGATTGTTGAGAGCAGGGCAGCGCCAGTCAGGAATGTTTGCTTGATGTTGTTTAGTTTCATGTTTATTTATCTTGTTGTTATTTTATCCGATTGTCAGCAATGTGTTTTTGCCGGTTGCAAAGGTAGCCAAAACTATCCGGATATACTTTATTTTATGTAATCTTTAGTTTTTAATATGTTTCATTTTTACTTTTCTGTCCGTTTCTCTTTGTGTTTTCAAAGAAAAATAGTACTTTTGCATAGTAAAAACAGAAAAAAGAATATATATAATGATAGACAGACCGACGATAGCAAAAATTATGGATGCTACCAAGATAGAAGAGGTGGTATCTGAATTTGTTACGCTCAAGAAGCGTGGCATCAATTATGTCGGCTTGTGTCCTTTTCATAACGATTCCAATCCATCTTTCTCTGTATCTCCAACAAGAGGTATCTGTCATTGCTTTACCTGTGGAAAGGGAGGCAATGCAATCAACTTTCTGATGGAACTGGAACAGATGACCTATCCCGATGCTCTTCGCTGGCTCGCCAAGAAATATAAAATAGAAATTCAGGAGCGGGAACTGACCAATGAAGAAAAACAGCGCGAGAGCGAAAGAGAATCCATGTTTATCGTCAACGATTGGGCGGCGAAATATTTCCAGGATATTCTCTTGCATGATGTGGATGGTATCGCTATCGGTATGGCCTATTTCCGAGGAAGAGGTTTCAGGGATGATATCATCAGAAAATTCCAGTTGGGTTTCGCGCTCCCTAAGCGTACAGCTCTTGCTGAGGCGGCTAAGGCGGCTGGCTATAATCCGAAATATCTGGTTGATACGGGACTCTGCTTCAAGGTGGATAAGGACGAAGCCGGCAATAAGTCGGGTGAGGATAAGATTCTTGACCGTTTCTCGGGCAGAGCCATCTTCCCCTGGTTCAGCGTGAGCGGCAAGGTGGTGGCTTTTGGCGGACGAGTGCTCGACAGCAGAACCAAGGGCATCAGCCAGAAATATGTCAACTCGCCTGATAGCGTTATCTATCATAAGGAGCGCGAACTCTATGGACTCTATCAGGCCAAGAAGGCGATAGCCAAGGAGGATTGTGTCTTTATGGTGGAAGGATATACCGATGTTATCTCGATGCATCAGTGTGGCATCGAAAATGTAGTGGCCAACTCGGGTACAGCGCTGAGCGTGCATCAGATTAGATTGCTGCACCGCTTTACCAGTAACATCGTTCTTCTCTATGACGGCGATAATGCGGGTATTCATGCTGCGCTGAGAGGTACCGATATGCTGCTCGAAGAAGAGATGAACGTAAAGGTACTCTTCCTCCCTGACGGTAATGACCCTGACAGTTTCGCCCGCAGTCATTCGGCAGAGGAATTCAGAAGATATATTCAGGAGAATCAGACCGACTTCATACAGTTTAAGACCGATATTCTGCTACGCGGCGTGACAGACCCTGTAAAGCGAAGTCAGGCTATCAATTCGATTGTAGAGAGCATCTCGAAAATCAAGAATCAGATAACGCGCGCTTCTTATATCACCGACTGTTCTCACCGTTTGGGCGTGAACGAGGCAATCATCGTGAATGCCTTGAATAATTTTGTGCGCAACGGTATGAGTGAGCAGGTAAAGGCAGAGCGACGTGCTGCGGGATTGAAAGATTCGACTGTAGCGGCAGCGCAGCAGGCGCAATCAGCAATGAGAGCGGTTACCCCACTGGATAAACTCCTGGAGGTAGAAGGACTTCTGGTACAGTTGATTATTCATCATGGCGACCAGCTCATCACGGTACAGGATGTAGACGGAAATGATGTGGAGGTAGCTGTGGCCCAGTATATCAGTCTTGATTTGGGTGGAGATGGCTTTAAGTTTCATAATGATTTATATAATCAGATTATGCAGGAGGCTGTGGAACATCTGGAAAAAGAAGATGATTTTGTCGCCGAAACTTATTTTGCCAATCATCCGAATCCGGAAATCAGCAGGTTGGCAGGTTTGCCTACAGGTGACCAGGAGGTATCTACGGCTAGTCTGCAGATGAAGATGAGCGCCGATAAGCTCCGTCAGTTTGTCTTTAAAGACATCTTGAGTTTCCGCACTCATTATATTGCTCAGCGTATTATTGAGGTACAGCAGGAGTTTGCCAAGAATCCGACCAATCGTGAACTGCTGCAGGAGTTTATGAAACTCAAGCAGATGAACACGCTTCTGGCGAGCCAGGCAAACAATATCTTCAATTAACCGGAACTCCTGTCCTGTGGGGAGGAACTCTGTAATGAAGTATTAGAGATTAAAAAGGAGAAATGCTATATGATTTATTTTCACTGGATATATCTGTTGCTTTATGTCGTGATAACCGTTCCGGCTATCATCACCGTTTTGATGGACAATCGTCAGCCCGCCAAGACGATGGCATGGATATTGGTCTTCTTCTTCATCCCCTTTGTGGGTATCATCTTCTATTTCTTCTTCGGACAGAATACCCGCAAGGAACGGCTTATCAGCGACCGCAGTATGGACCAGCTCACCAAGCGCTCCATGCTCGAGTTCGTAGAGCAGGAGAATCTTCACCTGCCAGACAGCAATAAACCGCTGATGAATCTCTTTGCCAACCAGAGTTGGGCGCTGCCTTTTAAAGATAATCAGGTGGATATTTATACCGATGGATATGATTTCTTCCTTACCTTATTATATAATATAGGACAGGCAAAGCATCATATTCATCTCGATACCTATATCTTCGAAGCCGATGCCTTGGGATATCTGATAGCTGATGCCTTGATTGATAAGGCGGAGCAGGGAGTTGAGGTGCGACTGATTTATGATGATGTAGGCTGCTGGAAGGTAAAGGAAGAATTCTTTGAACGTATGCGTGATGCAGGCATTGATGTACATTCGTTCATGCCAGTCCGCTTTCCGGCTTTTACGAGTAAGGTAAATTATCGTAACCACCGCAAACTCTGTGTCATAGATGGTAAGGTGGGCTTTATCGGCGGCATGAATATAGCTCTGCGCTATGTGAAGGGTGATAAGAAACAGGCTTGGCGCGATACGCATCTCCGTATTGAGGGCGGTGGCGTTTACGCCATTCAGAGAGCCTTTCTGGTAGACTGGTATTTCGTAGACCGTACATTAGTTACCAATCGCCAGTATTATCCGCCGGTCAGTGTGCATATCCACAACAATTGTCTCGTACAGATAGTTACGGGCAGTCCTATCAGTCCTTGGCCTGATATCATGCAGGGCTATGTCCGCATCCTGCTTCAGGCCCGGAAGTATGTGTATATGGAAACGCCTTATTTCCTGCCGACCGAACCTGTATTGTTTGCCATGAGAACAGCAGCTCTGGCGGGTGTGGATATCCGTCTGATGTTGCCCCGTCATGCTGATGCCAAACTGGTAGAGTGGGCATCACGTTCGTATGTGATGGAAGCGATAGAGGCTGGCGTAAAGGTTTATCTCTATACGGCAGGCTTTAATCATAGTAAATTGCTCGTAAGTGATGATAATCTCTGTACGATAGGCAGTACGAATATCGATTTCCGAAGTTTTGAGAATAATTTCGAAGCGAATGCGTTCTTCTTTGATGAGGGGATGGCGCAGCGCGTGAAGGCTGTCTATCTGCGGGATGAGGCGAAGAGTATCCTGGTAGATGATGTATCTTATTTCGTAAAACGTCCGTTCCTGCAGCGTCTTTTCGAGAGTACGGTAAGATTACTCTCGCCGCTGTTGTAACGAAAAAATCCCCGTTTGCATCTTGTCTGGTGCAAACGGGTTTTTTTTTATCTGAATATTGAGAAGTTTACGCTTCCGTAACTTCTGTGCTCCAGAAATCGTGGATGCTCGGAGAAATCATAGTCTTTGCCATGCTCAAAGACGAAGATGCCTCCTTCGTTGAGATAGTCGCCATTCAGAACGAGGTCTGGAATCTGCGGCAACTCCTTTAGGGCGTATGGAGGATCGGCAAAGATAAAGTCAAACTTCTGCTTGCAGGTCTTCAGAAAACGGAATACATCACCACGAATCAGAATATCCTTGTCTTCGCCCAACTTCTGGAAACATTGGCGTATGAAGTTGGCATGGTCGCGGTCGGCCTCTACGCTGATTACCCGGCTGCAGCCTCGTGATACCAGTTCGAGCGAAATGCTGCCCGTACCGGCAAAAAGGTCGAGGGCAGAGGTATCTTCGAAATCAATATATCCCTGCAGCACATTAAAGATGTTCTCCTTTGCAAAATCTGTTGTCGGACGCGCCTTAAACGAACGTGGAATGTCGAAATGGCGTCCCTTATATTGTCCTGTTATGATTCTCATTTGTTTTAATGTTGAATATTAAATGTTGAATGTTAAATGTTGAATGTTGAGTAGGGCTAGCGCCTTTTTGTCAACGCACTTTACTTACTTAAGTACAGCGCCATCAAATCGAATGGCAGACCTTTAATCTCTGTGATGGGCGCACGGTTGAATTCGGCGGCAGGATTCAGAATGAAGGTCTTCTTGATATAGAGTTTCGTGTTGTAGAGGAACCAGTCCTTATCCGGAACATTGCCTGATACATGCAACTCATCCTGCATCTGGTTGAATCCTAACTGCTTCCATACATAGAGAATGAAATAGAGGGCATCCTTGGCATGCTCGGCATTGAACGAGTTGAAGAATTTGAAACGGTTCTTCTCGAAACCGAAAACGTCCAGCTTCTTGTCGTGGAAATAAACATAGAGCTTGCGGTGAATGCCGGTGAAACTGCGATGATGCAGATAGTGCCACATCGGTTGCATGATAGGTGTGAAGCGGACATCCTTGAAGTTGTCTTCTACCACCATCTTCAAATCCTTGTTGATAGGGAATACCGCTACCGCATTCAGTTCCGGCTGCACTCTGTAGAGAATGGCATCGCTGTTATGACTGTTGAAGGCATGCTGATAGAGCACATCGATATCCTCTTCATGAAATTCTTCGATAGGAACCAGCAGGATAGGCGAATCGAGATATACGCGTACCTTCTGGTATCCCCGCTGCAGGAGAGTACTCTCCTTGAAAGCCTGACGCAAGTTGGCTGCCATCGAAACACCACTCTTTACTGTATAAGGTTCATAGATGAGCTGATGCTCAGCTTCACGGTCAACTACCGAAAAACTGAGGGTGTTTCTGCTCACGCGGATGGTGAGGCGTGCTTGCTGAATGTTGTTACCTTTTATTTGCATATCTGTTACCAATTACCTGCGTTGTTATTATCTGTCGTTAAATCGCCTATCTTGAGCCCGGGATAGTTGCCGGCATAGTTGGCCTCCTCTATCTTCTGCTGGATGGAACCTTCATCGAGTCCGTCGAGGAAGGTTTCATAACCGGCCCCACATTCCATCACCGGAATCTGCTTACCGCTTTTTCCTACGATAACCGTGGCAGCAAGTGTAAACTTCTTACCATCGGAATAGGGAATGTATTGGGCATCTTCCTGTAAGAACTTGCCTTTTATCAGTGTCGGGAAATCGCCTGTATATACGCCGTGTTTCGCCTTGTATTTCTCTTCAGCCTGACGTATCTGCATCAGTTTCTCCTTCACCTCTGCTTCTCTGCTAGTCATGGCTTTCTGGAAGCGGATGGGCTGGCTTACACTCAGAATACAGAGTAGCATCATGATGATGACGCATGCTCCCAAAATATAATTATTCTTTATTCTTTTTCTCATTTCAAAAAGTATTATTACTTTTGCACAGCAAATAGGTGCAGTAAATTTTCTGCAAAGATACTAAAAGTTTTCGAAATATGAACATTGAAGAGTTAAAATATCAGATATTACAGCAATTTGGCTTTCCGCCAACCCCAGAACAGGCTCAGGCACTCGATGTTTTCGTGCAGTTTATGACGGATAGTAATCCTCATGCAGTGATGATTCTCCGGGGTAGTGCGGGTACCGGTAAGACATCGCTTTCGGGTGCTATCGTTCGTACGCTCCGTGCCGTTCGCCAGAAGGTGATGCTCCTTGCCCCTACAGGTAGGGCGGCTAAGGTGTTCTCTCTGAACAGCGGGATGCCTGCCTATACCATTCATCGCCGCATCTATCGCGAAAAGGCGTTTGCCGGAGTGGATGGCCAGTTCAATCTCAATGATAATCTCTATACTGATACGCTTTTTATGGTGGATGAGGCTTCGATGATTGCCAATCTGGGATTGGGCGGAACCACCTTTGGCAGCGGTTGTCTGCTAGATGATCTGGTTCATTTTGTGTATCAGGGACGTAACGACCGCCTCTTGCTGATAGGCGATAAGGCACAGTTGCCTCCTGTTGGTGAGGAAGAATCACCAGCTCTTTCTGCTGCGATGCTCCAGGGATATGGACTGTCGGTTTATGAGTGCGATTTGAACGAGGTAGTCCGTCAGAGTCAGCAGTCGGGTATTCTCTTTAATGCTACCCGTATCCGCCAGATGATTACCCACGATGACATTACCCAACTGCCTAAAATCCGTTTCTCCGGTTTCTCGGATATCAGGGAGATGCCGGGCGCAGAACTCATCGAGGCTCTTGGCGACAGTTATCATCATGTAGGACTGGACGATACCATTGTTGTGACTCGTAGCAACAAGCGCGCCAACATCTTCAACCAGGGCATCCGCAACATGGTACTTGATAGGGAAGAGGAACTGGAGAGTGGCGACATGCTGATGATTGTGAAGAACAATTATTATTGGATGGAGGAAGAAAAAAAGAAGATAAAGGAAAGGCAATTAAGTGAAGAACGAAAAGTGAAGAGTGAAAAATTTAATACTTTAGCTAATCATACAGTTCAAAGTAACGAAGTTCCAAGTCATGAGATTCCTGCTTTCCTGGCTAATGGCGATAGGGCGAAGGTGATGAAGGTGAGTCGTCGCATCGACCTCTACGGCTTTCATTTTGCCACCCTTCTGTTGAAATTTCCCGATTATGATAATTATGAACTGGAGGCTACAGTATTACTGGACACTTTGACGAGTGAGGCTCCTGCTTTGACCCATGATCAGCAGGAACAGCTTTTCCATAAGATAGAGGAGGATTATCAGGACATACCACTGAAGGCAGACCGTATGAAGGCAATTCGGCAGGATCCGTATTTCAATGCTCTCCAAGTGAAGTTTGCCTATGCCGTTACCTGTCATAAAGCGCAGGGCGGACAGTGGTCGCATGTTTATGTAGACCAGGGCTATATGACGGATGATATGCTTACTCCCGATTATATCCATTGGCTCTATACTGCTTTCACCCGTGCCACCGAAATGCTATATCTGGTGAATTGGCCAAATACGCAGATAGAAGGAGAGTGATTTACTCTTCTTCTTTTGTTCAGGATTTATATGAAAAGAAAAAAGTCCGGCTCTCTCTCTCGAAAGTCGGACTCTTAAATTTTTGAGTTATTTTTTGGGAAAAGTGGGTAGTGATGGATTCGAACCACCGAAGGCATAGCCAGCAGATTTACAGTCTGCCCCATTTGGCCACTCTGGTAACTACCCAAAAGCTTTATGTCTCAAAAGCGAGTGCAAAGGTAATGCTTTTATTTGATATTACCAAATTTTTTCGGCACTTTTTTCTCTTTTCCTTCAAAAAATGTTCATTTTCCCCTATAAAATAGGTTTTTCCCCTCTCTTTTACTTTTTTACCCTTTTACCTTTACCACATGTCTTCTGCGGTGTTTCCTCGACAGCCTTCTGTGCTTGTAATGCTCATACTTCTTGATGGCAACGAATACCGTGAGGGCAAGGACTACGGCTAGCAGGAAGATAACGATGCCGCCGCCCAGATTGTCGCCCTTCACCTTCGACCACATATCCAATACCTCGGGAGTATGATCGCCGGCATCATGAATCATGGCGCATCGGGCTACTATGCTGCTGTCTGGATACATGATAGGGTTGAGATGGGCACTCCTGCCTTCCTCGCCAAAGAAGTAGGCCAGATTTACAGGTTTGGGATAAGCCTCAGTATCGCTCATAGCTTCTAATACTTTCTTGCCTGCCACGCTGCTCACATATCCTGTAGTCTCCATATTAGCGAGTGCCACGTCTTCCTGACAGAGATAGTTGATGAAATAGGCGGCAGCCTTCGGATTGCGGGAATATTTAGGGATTACCCAACCGTCGAACCATACATTGCTTCCTTCTTTCGGTACTTCATATCCCAGTTCTACACCCACTTTTCCGGCTTCTTCAATAGCCCAGACGGCATCACCGCTCCAGGTCATATTGAGATAGGCTTTGCCTTTGGTCATGGTCTCCTTGCCGAAGTCGGCTTCCCATCCTTCTATGTTTGGCTTCAGAGCTTTCAACTCTTTCTCTACTGCGGCTATGGCAGCGGGTGAATAGTCGTTCATCAACTGTGGTACGGTCACCTTGCCTGCTTCCAGGTCTTTACGATGTGCCCAGATGAGTGCGGTGCCATAGGAGTCGCGGTAGGAATCCTTCATCAGGAGTTTGCCCTGATATTTTCTGTTCCATAAAGTTCCCCAGGTCTGTGCATCATTTATAGGTACGTGCACCTTATTATATAGGATGCCACAGGTTCCCCACATGTAAGGCACGGCATAATGGTGGGCGATGCGCCCATTGTTGGAGGTGGCATCTATCTGCTCAACAATGTATGGTGATACGTTGCTGATATAGTTGGGCGTTTTGCCGAAGACGGTGTCGATAGGTAGGAGAAGGTCTTTGCGGAGCATGCGCTCGATGATATATTCTGACGGGCATACCACATCGTAGTCTTCATGACCTCGCTCTATCTTGGTAAGCATCACCTCATTGATGTCGAAGGTCTGGTAGATGACCCGGATCTTCTTGCCGGTCTGCTGTTCATACCATTTCGGGAAGTTGGCAAGAACGTCTTCATCTATATAATCAGCCCAGTTGTAAACCTTCAGAATCTCCTCGCGGTTCTCTTTGTTGTAACAGGAAGAGAGCGGCAGAATCATCAGCAGGCTAAGAAAGAGAAAGACGATGGTCTTAACTCCTTTTACTCCACTGACTCCTAATAATATCTTGTTCTTCATTCTCATTTCTTCTTATTTTTTTCAGAACGTTTGTTGATGATAATCAGCATCACCAGTACCAGTACGAAGATGATGGTACTCAACGGCCGAAGTTCTGGGGTCAGTCCTCCCTTTCTGGCATCGGCATAGATGAATGTGGAGAGGGTTTCCAGACCTTCGTTACCTATCGTGAAGATGGTGACGGCGAAGTCATCGATACTCATCGTGATGGCAAGCATGAAACCGGAAATCATACCCGGCAATATCTCTGGGATAATGACCTTGCGAAGTGCCTGCATCGGAGAGGCACCCAGATCGAGTGCCGCCTCATAGAGGTTAGGATTCATCTGCTTCAGTCTTGGCATCACACTCAGGATAACGTATGGCAGACAGAAGGTGATATGCGAGAGTACCACGGTAGTATACCCCTGCGGAATGCCCAGCGTGATGAAGAGCAGGAAGAGCGAGATACCGATGATGATGTCGCCGTTGAGTATCGGAATGTTGTTGACAAACTGTATGGCGTTACGTGCATAGCGATTGCGCAGGTTGTAGATGCCGATGGCTGTCAGGGTTCCGAAGAGCGTGGATACGGTTGCGGTAATCAGGGCGATGGTTACGGTATTGACCAGTGCCGCTGTGAGCGAATGGTGTGTACCTTCGGCAAAGAGATTCTTGTAGAGCTGCAGCGAGAAACCCGTCCAGTTGCCCATCACCTTGGCTTCGGTAAACGAGAAGATGATGATGATGAAGATAGGGGAGTAGAGTAGCAGCAGGAGCAACCAGAGATAGCCTTGGCAGAATACTTTCTTCATCATATCCTTACTGAATAATGACAGTATCATCTGATACCTCCTTCCTGTTTATTGCCATCACCTGCGATGAGGGTAGAGGCGCCGATGAGGAAGAGCATGATGAGCGAGAGGGCTGCACCGTAGTTCCACATCGAATTGTTGATGTTCTCCTGGATGGTGGTACCGAAGAGCTTGATGTTGTTCATCGTCAGCAGTTCGGAGATAGCGAAGGTAGAGATGGTTGGCATGAATACCATCAGAATGCCACTCGCTACGCCCGGCATGGAGAGGGGCAGGATGACCTTGAAGAACTGCTGCCAAGGCGATGCTCCCAGGTCTTCGGCTGCTTCGATATAGCTGCGGTCCATCTTCTGCAGGGTGTTGTAGATAGGGTAAATCATGAATGGGATGAAGTTGTAGACCATACCGAACAGGAGGGCGCCCTCACCCAGCGGAAGGTCGGCAAAATCGAAGAGGGCCACGGTGGCAAGTGTGCGCACCAGGATGTTTACCCACATCGGCAGAATGAAGAGCATGACGATGGTGTTTGCATACTTCATCCTGGTTTGTGTCAGAATATAGGCGGCCGGATAGCCCAGCAGAATGCAGAGCAGGGTGTTGAGAAAGGCGATGCCTATCGAATACACAAAGGTGTTGATGGCTTCGGGGTGTGCCAGGAACTTCTGGAAGTTGTAGAGCGTCAGGGCTCCGTTCTCATCGGTAAATGCGAACACTACGATGAGAAGCAATGGCAGTACCACAAATATCGCTGCAAAGATGGCGTAAGGTATCGACCAGCTTTGTCGCGAAGAGATAAACTTGATAATGTTCAATTTATAATTGATAATTAGGAATTAATAATTTTTATTCAAACGAAATATTCTCCTGAGGAATGGTGATAGCCACATGATCGCCTAAATCCCATATATCCTGTGTATCTACATAGAGCTTCTCGCCCCAGTCGGTATCGATGGTGAGATGATAGTGGTCGCCCTTGTAGAGAATGAAGCTGATGTCGCCTGTAAAGGTTCCTTCGCTCTCGTTGTCGAAGAGTTCTATCTTGTTGAAAGGCACGTTCACCCGGATGGTTTCGTTTCCGTTTTCATCGGTCTGAATCTTGTCCTTCATTTCTTCCGGAATCTCCATCTGGTATTCGCAGCCCAGGAATTCTATCGTTCCGTCGCCGTTTACCTTTGCATCGAAGGTGTTGGTGATGCGCTCCTTCTTCATGATGTGAATATTGTCGGGTATCACGCTCATTCCTATCGTCTGGCCTACTTCGAAATGCTTGTAGTTCTGGATGAGGAATTCATAGCCCTTCTCGGTTTCTGCCAGCATCTCGTAGTGTACTCCCTTGAAGATAGAAGAGGTTATCTTGCCCACAAACTGGGCATGGGCGGTATCGGTGGAAACTTCGATATCCTCAGGACGTATCACGACATCCACTTCCTGGTTGCAGCCGAAGCCCTTGTCTACACAAGGCAGTTCGGTACCTGCCACATTCACCAGACAGTCGTGGACCATCGTTCCGCAGAGAATATTGCTCTCGCCGATAAAGTCGGCTACGAAAGCATTGGCTGGTTCGTTGTAGATATCGGTTGGTGTACCTATCTGCTGTATCTCTCCCTCGCTCATCACCACGATGGTATTGCTCAGGGTGAGGGCTTCTTCCTGGTCGTGGGTTACGTATACGAAGGTAATGCCCAGGCGTTCGTGCATCTGCTTCAATTCCAGCTGCATGTCTTTACGCATCTTGAGGTCGAGTGCTGCAAGCGGTTCATCCAGGAGAAGAACTTCCGGTTCGTTGACGATGGCACGGGCGATGGCAATACGCTGCTGCTGACCGCCCGAAAGCGAGTTGACATCACGATATTCATAATCACTCATGTTTACCATCTTCAGGGCACGTTTTACCTTCGGCAAAATCTCTTCCTTCGGTGTGTGCTTGAGCTTCAAACCGAAGGCGATATTGTCGTAAACGTTGAGATGAGGGAACAGAGCGTATTTCTGGAATACCGTGTTTACATTTCGCTTGTAAGGAGGAAGGTTAGTAATATCGTTGCCGGCAATGGTGATGATGCCTTCGCTGGCGGTTTCAAACCCTGCCAAAAGTCTCAATAATGTCGTTTTTCCGCATCCCGAAGGACCCAGAATGGTCATAAATTCGCCCTTTCTCACATAGAGATTGATGTTGTTGAGGGCTGTTTTCTCGCCAAATCTTTTCGACACATTCTTAATATCTATGATATGCTGTGCTGTCTTGTTCATTTTTGTTGTAAATTTGCGTGCAAAGTTACGCATTTTTCGATAAATATTGAAAGAAACAAAGAAAAAGTTGTATCTTTGCAAACGTTTTGTAGTATCTGATATACAGAACTGAATAATTATTGAATAAATATACATACATGATTGTTACAATAGAATGGATGGAGGAGTGGTTCAGGCGTTTCGACCAGGAATATTTCGGGGGAAAGCTGCCTGTTCCTGAACTCGGACTTACTCATGCCAAGACTCGGTTGGGGCAACTTGCCTATAAGCGGGCCTCCAGATGGGGACGCACCAAACTCTACGATTTCAAACTCTCCATGTCTACTTATTATGATATGACCGACAAGCAGGCAAAGAGTGTCTTGCTCCACGAGATGATACATTACATCATCGGTTATACGGGACTGAAAGATACTTCGGCTCACGGGGTTGTGTTCAAGGGACTGATGGATAAGCTCAACAGCCAGTATGGCTGGGATATCAGAGTATCGACATCCACCAAGGGTTGGAAGGTAAGTGAAACCGTAAGAAGCAGGAAAGAGAAGAAGGGACCGCAAATTTATCTGATGCTTGCCATCGAAATGAATGATGGAAGACATTATCTCTCGAGAGTGAATCCGAGTTTTGCCCGTCGCATCGAAAATCAGCTGAAGACGGTCAGGGAAGTGGTTTCTCATCAGTGGTATACTACGATGGAGAACTATTTCGAAGACTATCCGCAGGTGCGCAGCTTGAGAGGAAGGCGCATCTCGAAGGCCGATTTCGGAAAGTTGCTCAATGTGCTCACTTCTTTTCAGCTGTAATGTCGGGCGAATGTATAAGAAAAAGAATAACCAAAAACTCATTAAAGATATAAAATGAAAGAAACCTGGAAAATGATAGCCCTGCTGGCAATAGCCATTGGAGGACTGCTGGCTTATGCCTTTATTCCAGAGCAAGTGGCTGAAAACATTCCGCTGAAACAGATTGGAATGGATGCGCTCACCGGTAAAAGCGAGGCAGAGCTTGCTGAAGAGGAAAAGGCTGACAGCATGATAAAGGAACCCGTGGATACGGCGGCGCAGCGAGTACTGATCTTCGGCGACTCGATGTCGGAATATCTAGGTCTGCGACTGGCTGACTATGCCAACAAGAACGGTCATAAGCTCACCTGTATTACCTGGGTGAGTTCGGGCACCAGAAACTGGGCTGCTACCGATACCCTGCAGCATTATATCCAACGTATCAAACCTACCCATGTCTTTGTATGTCTGGGCAGCAACGAACTGTATACGGCTGATATGAAGGGATGTGAAAAACGCATCCGTGCCATCCTGAGCAAGATTGGTAATATTCCGACGATATGGATCGGTCCGCCAAACTGGTGTGAGGATAATGGATATAACAAACTCCTCCGTGAGGTGATGGGACCACGAGGCTATTATCCTAGCTACAAACTTACCTTCGAACGCCAGAAAGACGGCCGGCATCCGACTATGGTTTCATCTGCCATGTGGATGGATAAGATTGTAGAGTGGATGAATAGCGGACATTGTGTGCATCCGTTCCGTTTGGAAATGCCAGATAAGCGTGACCGCAGATACAGACAGATTACCATCTTGCCTCCTGGAACCAAACACAGGGCTGACAGTACGGCTGTGAAGAAGGATTCTCTTTCTAGGCCTGTAGAGGGAACTGTGCCTGAAACCACAGAAAGTCCTGCTGCAACCAAGGAACCTGCAACTGCTGGAAAAACGGCTCCGGCTGCTGACAAGACGATTCCTGCGGTAAAACATGTAAACCATAAAGACTCCGTATAAGAAAGAGTTCTATAAATAATATCTTCAGAACCGACAAATGAATTATTCAACATTCGAAATAAGTGCCTTGTGGCATTGGATAGAGCGGCTGTTTGTTTATCAGGCAGATTCTCCGCTGATGATGGGCAGCATTCCGTTTGCGTTGCTCTTCATCTTCTTCCTTGCCATTTATACCCTGCTCAAGAGCTATTCGCGCACAGCCATGATGATGTATGTCATCTGCTTCAGCCTTTTCTTTGCCTATAAGGTGAACGGAATGGTGATGTGGATGCTGCCGCTTACGGCTTGCATCAATTATGCCGTAACTCAGGAAATGAGACTGCATGAGGGGAAGGCCCGCAAGGCGCTGCTCACCTTCGTGGTGCTTGTAGACCTGGCTCTGCTGTGCTATTTCAAATATACCAATTTCATCATTGGCGATGTAGTCAACGAGATGTTCTGCACCAACTTCTCCCTGCAGTCTATCGCTCTGCCTGTAGGTATCTCGTTCTATACCTTCCAGGCTATCAGCTATGCGGTAGATACCTATAAGCGTAAGTTTGACATGGAGGTAACGCTCCTGGAGTATTGCTTCTATCTCACCTTCTTTCCGCTGCTGATGGCGGGTCCTATCACCCGTGCCGCCAACCTGATACCCAGACTGAAACGAAACGAACAGGCTTCCAGCAGAATGCTGTGGACAGGACTCTTTCTCATCATGCTGGGACTGGTCAAGAAGAATATGCTGAGCGATTATATCGCACAGTTCAACAACTGGGTGTTTGATGCGCCGCAAACCTTCTCGGGTTTCGAGAATCTGGCAGCGCTCTTCGGCTATCCTGTCCAGATTTTCCTCGATTTCTCGGGATACAGCGATATGAGTATCGGTGTGGCAGCCATCCTGGGTTTCTATCTGCCCGACAACTTCTATTTCCCTTACCGCTCACTCTCGGTTACCGAGTTCTGGCGTCGCTGGCACATCTCGCTTTCCTTCTGGTTCCGCGATTATGTGTATATTCCGCTGGGTGGAAACCGGAAGGGAAAGGTGCGCATGTATTTCAACAATTTCCTCACCATGCTGGTGGCAGGTTTGTGGCATGGCTCTTCCTGGATGTTCGTCATCTGGGGTGCTCTTCATGGTTTCGGACTTGTGGTGCATAAGTTCTTCAGCCGTCAGTTGGGCATAAGCATTCCCCGTACGCTGGCTGGCAATTCCCTCTGCTGGCTCATCACCTATTTATATATATGCTTTGCTTGGTCGTTCTTCCGTGCCAAGGATTTGGGTGTGTTGGGGAAGATGTATGATAAGGTGACAAATGATTTCAGTATCGATTATCTGGTGCCTTTCTTCCATGCCCGTCCTGCCTGGACGCTTTGCATCATCGGTGTCATGCTGAGCTATCTCTTTACCGAGCGCCAGTATCACCGTCTTCAGGCGCGGTTCATCCTCCTGCCTTGGGTGGCTAAACTGCTGCTCTTCATCATCTGTCTGCAGATGGTGGTGGAGGTTTCCCAGGAGAGTGTGCAGCCGTTTATTTATTATCAGTTCTAGTTTCGATGGTTAATATTAATATATATTTTTGAAGTAACAGACATAAACAGTAAAATTGTATGAAGAAACTATTATTCTTTTTGCTCCTGATGACGGCTGTCGTCGGTAGAGCACAGACTTCGCTTGACTTGCTGCCTGTAGGCACCGAGGCTCCCGACTTCACGATTACTGACAGTAAGACGGGTAAGAAAATCTTCCAGCTTTCAGATAAGAAGACTCAGAAGGATAAAGACGGAAAGACGGTTCCGGGTGTCTGGACCGTGCTCGATTTCTGGGCTTCCTGGTGTCCAGACTGCAGAAGAGACATGCCGATGGTGAAGGCTATCTATGACAAATACAATACCAAGATCCAGGTAGTGGGTGTTTCTTTTGATACCGATGAGGCGAAGATGAAGAAATATCTGGGCGATAATCAGTATAGCTGGTTGCAATACTGTGAGTTTAAGAAATGGAAGGAAACAAAGGTTTCCAAGGATTATCACATCTCATGGATTCCAACCTCTTATCTGATCAATCCGGAAGGTAAGGTTGCATTCTCTACCGTGAAGGCGGAGGAGATGATGAAGAAACTGGATTCGCTCGACCAGGCTGGAGCTTTGAAACCTGCTCAGATGCAGACTGCTCTCAAGAAGGTGTATAATGAAAGCATCGATCCGATGGCTCAGATTGATGAGGCTTTGGCTAAAGCCAAGAAAAATGGCAAGTTTGTTATCTGTCAGGTAGGTGGTAACTGGTGCCCATGGTGCTTGAAGTTTGCCGATTTTGTAGAGAAGAATGCTGCGGTCAACAAGATGGTGAATGATCATTTCGAATATATTCATGTGAACTACAATCGCAGAAAAACTGCCGGTGATGCGGCGGTGAAGAAGGCTGAGCAGCTGATGAAGCGACTGAACAATCCTCAGCGTTTCGGATTCCCGGTCTTTGTGGTGCTTGATGAATCCGGAAAGGTTCTCCATATCCAGGATTCCAGTTTCCTGGAAGAAGGTAAGGGATATAATGAAGAAAAGGTGCTCAGATTCCTGAAGAGCTGGACACCTCAGGCTATTAAAGGATAAAGAAAGAGGGTGTGTCATTAACTTATGACACACCCTCTATCTGTTTCATATCGTAATTTTATGCGTTACAAACCTCTTGCTTTCAGAAATCCGGAAGCATCTGGCTTCTCCATACCTGTAAAGTCGGTAAACATTTCCATCTGGTCCTTGGTGTTGCCACGGCTCAGAATCTTATCGCGGAATGCCTGACCAACGGCTGGATCTAAGGCTCCATGCTTTGCAAAGTAGTCGGCGATGTTCACAGCCAGCACCTCTGTCCAGAGATAGCTGTAATAGCCTGCAGCATAACCGCCGCCCCATACGTGGTTGAAGTATGATGTGCTGTAGCGAGGAGGAATCTGGGTGTTGAGCAAACCGATGTTGTGGAGCTCTTCCTTCTCGAAGGCGCCTGCCATATAAGGTGAAGGCACCTCTTCTTCGCTAATCTTGTGCCAGGCAAGGTCAAGACAGGTTGCAGCCAGATTCTCGCCCAGTGAATAAGCGGTCTGGAAACTGATGCTCTTCAGCATGCGCTCTTTCAGATCGGCTGGCATCGCAGCACCGGTCTCGGTATGACGGGCGTAATGGTCGAATATCTCCGGAATAGATGCAAACGATTCGTTAAACTGGGATGGCATCTCTACGAAATCGCGGGCAACGGCTGTTCCTGAAAGGGTATTGTACTTGCAGTCGGAAAGGATTCCGTGAAGCGCATGACCGAACTCATGGAACAGGGTAGTAACCTCATCCCATGTGATGAGAGATGGCTGACCCTCCGGTGCCTTGGCATTATTGCATACATTATATATTATAGGCAACTGGCCGCGCTGCTTGCTCTGTTTGGCAAAGGCGCTCATCCATGCACCGCCACGCTTGGTAGGACGGCGAAAGTAATCGCTGTAGAAGAGGGCGATTGGCTTGCCGTTCTTGTCGCTTACCTCGAATACCTTCATGTCTGGGTGATAGGTTGGGATATCCTTGCGCTGCTTGAAGTTCAGTCCGTAAACACGATGGGCGGCATAGAACACACCGTTCACCTGTACGCTGTCGATGTTGAAGTATGGCTTGATCTCATCATCGGTAATGTTGAGCATCTCCTTCTTCATCTTCGCAGAATAATAGAATCGGTCGTATGGCTGCAGCTTGAAGTCCTTGCCCTCCGTCTTCTGGGCATACGCTTCTATCGCCTTGGTTTCAGCATCAGCCTTTGGAGCATATTCCTTGATGAGCTGCTTCAGGAAATCATCCACATTCTTGCTGTTCTTAGCCATCGTCTTTTCGAGCGAATAGTCGGCATAGTTGTCATATCCCATCAGCTTGCCCTTCTCGGCACGCAACTTGGCAATCTCGGTTACGATAGGGAAGGTGTTGAAATCAGGATTGGTTCCGTCGGCACGGTGGATGCTTGCCATATACACCTTCTTGCGCAGTTCGCGGTTCTGGAGATTGGTGAGGATAGGCTGCTGGGTGGTGTTGATGATGACGATGCAGTAAGGTGCCTTGCCTCCGCGGCTCTCAGCATCTTTCTTGCATTGTGCAATGTCTGCATCGCTCAATCCGGCGAGCTCTTCCTTGCTGTTCACCCAAACCACGGCGTTGTTGGTAGCGGCCGGAAGAAGATTGCCCCATTCCTGCTGTAACTCTGAGATGCGGGAGTTGATCTGCTTCATGCGCTCCATCTTCTCGGCAGAAAGGAGGGCACCTGAACGTACAAAACTCTTATAGATAACCTCAGTAAGGCGCTTGTCTTCGCCCTTGAGTTTCTTATATTCGTTGTCGTAAACATACTTGATGCGCTCGAAGAGTTTCTTGTTGAACGAAATTTCATTGTCGAGTTCGGTCAGCAATGGGGTAGCCTTCTTTTCGGTTTCAGCGATGCCCGGAGTCTTGTGGGCACTGGTGAGACCGAAGAAGATGTTAGTCACCTTTTCGAGCAGCGCACCGCTCTCCTCATAGGCGAGGATGGTGTTCTGGAAGTTAGGCTTCTTCTTGTTGTTTACAATCTTCTGGATGTTGGCACGCTGTTCCCTGATAGCCGCTTCGATGGCTGGCAGGTAATCGCTCTCCTGAATCTTGCTGAAGTCAGGAGCACCGAATGGAAGACTGCTCTTTGTTAAAAGAGGATTCTGACGGTTACCGCCCGCAGTCTGTGCGAACGATGAGGCTGGCATCTGCAAGAGTGTTGCAGCCAAGCCCAGGGTAAGGAAAGTCTTGTTAAGTTTCATCATGTTTCTTTGTTTATTTGAAATTCGTTTGCAAAGATAGTGATTTATTTCGGATTATCGCATTTTTATTCATATTTCTTATGGAAAATCAGCAGACAGATGGCTCCTGCCAATGCCATCGGCACACCGATAAGGGCAGGGAAGTTGTATCCTAATCCCATCGCAACAGGAATACCACCGAGGAAAGCTCCCATGGCGTTACCCAGATTGAAGGCGCCCTGAATGCAGCAGCCGCCCAGCATTTCGCCACCCTTGGCATGCTTCACAATGAGGAATTGCTCAGGCGATCCGATGCCGAAAAGACAGGCGCAGCAGATGAACATCAGCACCACAGATACCCAGCCGAAAGGGGCGAGGAAGAAGGTGAGCAGAAGTGCAGCCGCCGCCAGGAACTGGAGATAACAGGTAAAGCGACCCGGCTTAAAGCGGTCGGCAAGCAAGGCGCTCACCTGATTGCCTACTACCATTCCGCCGCCTGCAAGAATCATCAGCAGAGAGATGCTGGCTGCGCTGAATCCGCCCTCCATCTGAAGCAGCGGCGAAATATAACTGAACCAGCAGAGGATTCCGCCATTGCCCAGGAAGGTGGCGGCGATGATGAGCCAAGGAGCCTTGTTGCGGAGGAAATGGAACTGTGCCTTCATACCGTTGTTTGGCAGTGCCTCTACATCCGGAACCCATCTGTGAATCATGTATAAGGTGATGAGTCCGAGCACGATACAGCTGACAAAAGGTACTCGCCAGCTGAACATGTGACTCAGGAAGGTTCCCACCGGCACACCCAGCAGGTTAGCCACCGGCATACCTGCGCACATCATCGCCACGGCATTGGTTCCCTTACCCTCTTTGGCAATCTTCACCGCCACGATGGTACCCGTTCCGAAGTAGGCGCCATGAGGCAGACCTTCTATAAAGCGGGCGCAGAGCAAGAGCCAGTAGTTAGGTGCTACTGAGGCGATGACAGCTCCGAAGGTGATGAGCGAAGCCAGGAACAGCAGGATATTCTTGGGTCTGTATTTATGCATGAGAATCAACGAGAAAGCTCCGGCGCAGACGCCGAGTGCATAGATGGAGATGAGATGTCCTGCTTCTGGGATGGAAACGTTCATGTTGTGGGCGATGTCTGTGATGATGCCCTCGATGATGAATTCAGCGATGCCCAAGGTAAAGGTACCCAGCGCGAGTGCAAATAGTCCTTTTTTCATTTGTTCTTATGAGTCAATATTATCCTTAAAAAATAGTTTCTCTCTTATTTTATGTCTTTGTAAGACAATAGTTTCTTCTATAATTTTACAGTTTCTTTTTGGTGTTATTTTTCGAAACCGCTGTTTCGGAAATGGCGGTTTCGAATGCAAAGGTAATAAAAATGCCTGAATATCAGCTTGTTTGTTTGCTAATTTAAGCTTTTTTATTTGTTTGCGTGCTTCTTGTTCCGTCTCAATGTGGCAGGTTCTAAAGACAACAATGACTTGAATGGTATCGGTAACCTTCAGCAGCGTGATGGCTATAAGGCTCGCATCCTGAAAGATGGCGAGAAGGTTGAGAAGAACACTGGGGAGAAGTGTGACTTGATGTAATGCTCTACGTATGGCGCATCGGAAAATAAGTATAAATAGGGAACGCAGTGCGTTCCCTATCTGTTAGCCCCACTCCTTCTTCACATTAAAGCAGGGGCAGGCTTTGTTGGCAAACTCATTATGACCATGAATCGTGGCTAATGGATATTCCTCCTTCAGCTGCTCGATGAGCGAGCGCATTGCCGCTTTCTGGTCTCGGGTTCTTGTATCCTTCGGCTTACCTTTCTTTGATAAGCCGCCGATGTAGCAGACGCCTATGCTGATGGAATTATGGCCCTTGCAATGGGCGCCAACCTCCTCTATCGCACGGCCTACATGAATGCTGCCGTCACGATAAATCACGAAATGATAACCTATGCAGCGCATTCCGCGCTCCCGGTGCCAGCGGTCAATATCCGCTACGGTGAAGTTGCGACCTTCCTTGGTCGCACTGCAATGAATGATGATTTCCTTTATCTTACGCATGATATTGCTATTTTAAATGAATGAATGTTAGGGTGAAAATCCTAAAATGCTATCGAGATATCATCACTACCCCAATCTATGATATGTAACTTGATACACTCCATCTTTTTAGAAGCCTTCCTTAATCGTTCACAAAGTCGGTCGAAGTATTCCTGAGAATGAATCACCAGCCCAGAGGCTACAGCCTTACCCAGAATGATGCATCCATATTTCAGCGTCATCGGACCATTTCCGGGCTTGAGACAAGGAGAATTGATACCCACTTCCCAAACAGGCTGTCCCTTCCTCAGGATAACAGGCATTTTCCTACTCTTATTAGCTATAGAAACAAAAGCTATCTCATAGTCTCCTGCAGGCAAATAACACTCAGGATGTTCTATGGTATTACAAACTTTCGTACCCTTTATTACTAATGTGCCATCTACTCCCCATCGGGTAAAGCGACGGCGATAAATGATTATTTCCATAAATATCGAAAAATAAAATTGATTTATTGATAGGGCCATTAAGGATTTCCTTACTGAAAATCCTTAATGACCGAAAATGACCGTGACCGTTAATGACCGGATGTATTAATAGTCACTTATTTTGAACCTCTATTATACTGCAGGTTGAACCTTCTGGTAACGCATATCGGGCAGCACACCTATCAATCCCTGTCGCTTCCAGTTTTTCAACATCTGTCTAACAACCTCACGAGTTACGTTTGCCCCCTTTACTGCTATACTTTGCTGTAATGCCTGCTCAAAGGAAAAAGTAACGTCAAGCCGCTCGAAGATGGAATCATTTTTGCCGCGTCGGGAACGATCATAAGTCGTCTGACCGCAATAACTCTTGGATGAGAATGCATCCTCTATGCGACTACGGAAGAAGTAGAGTGCATTGTCCAACTGATAATCTGCCAGGATATTGAAGGCTTCGAGCATGGTTGGTGTCTGCGTCTTTACGATCATTTCCTTCCATAACAGCGGATTCTGTTTCAGCTGCTTCTCGGCACCTTGGAACCCATGTTTCTGAATCAGCGTCTCAGCTACCTTACAGAGCATGATGCAGGTCATCATTCTCATCGTGGTAGGACAGATACGGAAACGCTGGCGGGCTTTCACCTTGTCGTCATTTTTCATGGTCTCCAATCGTATCTGTTCCAGCCACTCCCTGCCCTTATTCTCCAACTTAGGCAGAACCACCTCGCCCTCCATCAGGGGCAAGAGATGAGCTATCTGCCGTATGTGCTCACGTTGAGTTTCGGTCAGCACAAAGAGATTGTCTGTAAGCGGAGTGAACGTGTTGTCCGGCGTTCGCGCCACGACAATACGGCTTTGGAAACCATCCGTATAATTGTTCACTACTCGATAGAGTGCATCTGGCGTTCCGCACATCACAACGTTCCACAAAAGATGTTCGATATGAACATTCACCGCATCTGCACTTCTTGCCTCGCGCTCATAGCTCGTTCCGTCGTAAGCCTGTCTTAACATGACAGAAAAATCGCTCATTGCCGATTTCCACTTCTGTGCTACAGTGTCAGCTTCCGGAGTGAACGAGAAGGCATGCTTGCCTTCAGTATTAGCCAGTCGTTCTGCAAGGTTAGCCACCGTATTATTTAAAGTAAGACATCTTACAGGCAGTTTCGGCTCTTCCGGTTGCTCCTTCTTGTTCTTAGCCGCACGCTTCTTGGCTCTCCATTCATCCTCCTGCTGCTGATACATTTTGTCCATCTGTTTCACTTCCGAAGTCCATGCATCAACCACGGGGTCGATGCTTCCCTTGCCTGATGCAAAATCACCGGCAATGTAGGAGATAAGGTTCAGCGAGTTCATCTTGCCGTGAACGGAAACCTTCACGCCAGTAGCAAGCATTCCGATGGTAGGACAGATGGCTGTAATCACTGGCATTGCCAGAGCCGGTCCAACAGCACTGATGGAATCACGCACGCCTTGTGGCATCTTGGGTAAAGCATCGTAATAGAACAGATCATCCTTGGCGTTAGCTTCGTCCAAGGCATTCACCAGCGCCTCGCTGTCTTCATCTGCATTCCCGTTCGAAGACCCCTGTTTCAGTTTCTCCTGTCTAAGCGCAGCCAGCACATCCTTCAGACGCTTAGGCATTTGCGTGATTTTCTCGTTCAATGCCGAGTTGATGCAAGCCATCTTTTCCTGTTCGGGAAACCCATCGTAGCAGGGAATAATCTGAGCCAGCAGATTGCGGTCAAAACCACAGATATGGCGCAGATTCACAGCCAGCTCAAAGGTCAGCGTATTGCGGTTGGAGCGCATCGGCTCCTGCCCATCATTATACAGTTGCCACCACTTCTTAATGATTTCCCTATAAGGAATCCCGAGATAATTGTCCTGAGCAGCAGAAGCAGCTGAAGCAGCAGCAGTTGAAGCAGCAGAAGATGAAATTCTCGAATTCTTAAATTCCTGACCCTTAAAAACCCCTTGAGAATCCTTCTTGAATTCTTCTTTCCAGGGCTCATAATGCTTGTTTGCCTTGTGCGCCCCTTCCGGCAGTTCCTCCTGTCCGTATCTTTCACGCTCTTCTAGAACCTTCCCTTCAGCTGCCACGGCAGCCTCATCATATTCATCCTTAAAGAGTCGTGGCGAAAGGAAGAGCAGATCTTCGTCATCCGATGTGGTCGTGAAATAAACACGATTGATGTCGTGAGCCGAAGTATCCATTTCGCACTTGAGCATCGTAGCAATTCGTACCTGATTCTCCAGAACCGTCTTGCCCTTTTCGCGCTCAAACACCGCATGTCCGCCTTGTCGTGCGCTACGTTCCAGCATCAGCAGTCCGTACTTGTCCGGTTCTTTCAGCAGCAGCTTGGCAGCCTTGGCAAAAGCCTCCGGCTCATCCATATCAAACCCGAAAGCACCGCTTGGCAGTTTCATTCCCTTCACCACCCCTTGCGGATAGTGCCCGGAATAATTAAACTGCACCAGTCTCCGTTTCGCAGCATCGTTTCCGGCACGAGCCAGACGAAGATTCGCCTTCTGCTCATTGCTTCCACGCAACTGCTTATACTCCTCTTCCGAAGTGATGGAGCTGGCAACCTTGTGCCCATTCTCCACCTTAATTAAATAACAACTCATCTATCTTATTACTTATCGTTTTAATTGATAATCCACTAAAGCATCAGCCCCTTCTGCTGACTCAACAGCCAGCGTTTGGGCGATGTTGAGTCCCTCATGGCAGAACACCTTCAGCGTGAGCTGAATAGCCCCATCCTTGGTCTTGCTCAACCGACCATGCGCCAGTTTCTTAATCAGTTCCGACTGACTTTTCGGCTTAGAAACTGCTACGAAATCAAACGTTCCGTCTTGCATTTGCTGAGCCACGCCATGACAGCGGAACGCTTCTACAACACCCTGATTTACAGAATCAGGACTGAAGAGGAAATACTGCTTATCATCATAGTAAGCTATTCCACCCAACTGCACATGCTGGCAGCCGTTATTATTCACCTGCTGGTTCTGAACATTGTTCTGAACCTTATTATTTTTCTTTGCACTCATAAAATCTTAAATTAAAATTGAAGATGAACGAAAGAAGTGTCGTAAGTTTCAGTTTGCGCAAATTATCCCGGGACAATTCTCACGCCACCTATTTCAATTCAAGATTAATTACTTGCCAAGTTTCTCAATGTCCGTAACCAGGATATCCTGATAAACCTGACCATTATACTCACGAGTCGTAAACCGGAGCGTAACCGCTACCAATGTTCCCGGAGCAAACTTACACTGGGCAATGTTGCCCAGCATTGCAGCAGCATACTGGTTCTCATACTTGCCGCCCATCTCCTGGAGAACGATGTTGCATTTCATCATCTGTCCGTTCTCACTTTTCTGACTCTGCACAGCGAAGGTCTCGCCCTGCTGCACCACTCTCATAATCTGAGTATACATATAATATAAATGTACGAAGGGGATTCAAGAACACTAAACAATTCAGCGTTGTCTTGTTTCTTCGACGCTGCAAAAGTACTGCGAAAACAAAGGCAAAACAATCCCTTTCCCACAACTTCCCCGAAAAACCCCCAATTTTGGGAAAAATCGGGCATTTCTTGGGAAAAATAAAAGGGCAATTCTCTCAGCATGGGAAAACCAAGGAAAAATCGCAAAATATTAACAAAAAGCCAATAAAACGCCCCTATTTTGCTGCAAGCCTTTTCCCACACTTTCCCCGAAAATCTGCTGTATTTGGGAAAAATCGGGGCTTTCTTGGGAAAAATCCCATGTTTCTTGGGAAAATGGTAATTTAGTAAAAAATATAGTCCATGCCCCACTCGCCCTGAAGGGGCAGAAGCTCCTAGCCCAGGGCACTCGCCCTGGGTAAACCAGCAATCAACCTTGCGCCCTGTAAGGGCAAAAGCTTTAAAAATCACCCCCACAACCAACATTTTAACACTCAAAAAACTTATAAACCGGAAAAGAAATCGAGAAAGAGGACGAAAGACGTGAACGTCAAATGCAAAGATGATGCATTCTGGGATGATTATGATAACAATTATAATGCTAATAGAGCCATAACCATCACAAACAAAAAATAAATACTCCTTGCTTGCTAAAAAAACTTCAAAAAACAGTGGTTTTCTCGGAGTTTATTTATACCTTTGCAACCAAATATTTAGATATTAACAAAAATAACAGAAAATGAAGAAATCTAAGAAAACATTACGCCAAATTATCGCCCTCATGGCGATAGCATTTACCACCATATCCCTAACTGCCTGCGGCGGCAGCGACGATGATGGTGACAAAGATGATTTGATTACCGCAAGTGAATATCTCCCTGGTAAAGAGTGGACCATTGGCAACGAAACTTATTCTTTCTACAAGAACCACCTATTGGTATGCGAAAGTAGCGCAAACGTTACAACTGGCGGTTTGACAAGCCAAGCTTACCTTTATTTCGGAACATGGCAGTTAGATGGCAACCGACTAACAGCAGCAATAACATCGAGTACCCAACCAAATTTTGATGCTAGCAAGTTTTTCCATGGTACATATAGCAACGTACATACAGAGAAAGATACATCTGGTGGAACTATCAGCTCTGACAAACCTGGCTCAATAACGATAACAGAGCCAAAGCCATATATCGTTGGTACAGGTACAGATGGAAAGTCTTGCTATATTTACTACCATAAGAACATGACAGAAGACAAGACCGACGAGACAATCCACGATGGAGCTTTACATGGCACATGGTACAATAAGGTTCAGTTGACGGACACCAAAAACGGCACAGCGAAAACATATGAAGCAAAAATGATTTTCAATGCCGATGGAACCGTACAGTTTGTAATAGGTGACGTGATAGACTTCACAACTACCTACGAGACAAAGAATGGTACTGTCACTTTAGGTAGTTACATACTAAAGGACAATCCTGCTTCTTTTATCTATCTTCAGTACGGTCCAGTTGTATCGCTATACGACGTAAGTCAAACACGCTATACGTGTGACCGCTGGTACAACACTCCGCAATAAAATATCTCTAAATACAAGCCCTCATTGCGGCAAAAGTGTGAAGGTAGGAGTTGTATTGATGGCAGAATAAATTATCCTGCCATCATTTAAATTTTCCTTTCAATAGAGGTAAAAAGAAAATAGCCAAGCCTATAAACAATATTCCAAGAAAAGCAATTAGAACTGAAACGACAATCAGAATAGTTAATGCCAACATAGTATTTTTAGAGAATACTTCCTTCTTAAAAAACCCCCATGTTGTTAACTCATCTTTTTCTTTTGCTCTTTTGAGACAATCCCAAAATGTAACAATCAACCATGTTGTTATAGCCAATACAATCCCCGTGACCAAACTACTTGTAAAGACGGTTTCCATAGGCAACTTTTCATGAATGCTTTCATAGCCTTCATGTTCTTCTCTACTATAACAACTCAGCAGAATCAAAAGAAAAGCTGGCTGGTGGAATGATATTGAGCACTGCAAAGAAACTGCTAAAAAATATTCTACTACGAAAGAATTAATTGCCAATCGCAACCAATACAAGAAGTTGAGAAGGAGATTCCTGTTATTCAAACAGAAACTTTCTGCTCACATTTTGGGAAAAAGTATAGGGTTGGAGTCATATTGCAATATGACTCCAACCCTATACTGATTGCTACTTATGAATTTCCAAAAATTTATACCCATTAAAATGAACCAAGTGTTCTGGACTATCAGCAATCCAAACTTCTGTCTCCCATGCAATGTCCTTTGCTTTTGTTCTAAAGACATTTTTGTTTTCAAAAGCAGTAAAGAATACTGTATTCACAATACATCCCGATTCCTGAAGCTTTCTTGAAATTTTTCTAACACGAATTTCATTCCATTCACCTGTACTATGATAAGCCTCTATCAGATAAAGCAGATTTTTCTCCTTGCTATAAGCGATAACATCAGGAAGTTCCTCGTGCTCCAAAGTGAAGAAATTCAATTCTTTCAATTTTTCTTCTTCAATATACAGGAACTTATTATTCGTGTCACCGACGTATAACACTTCTGCTCCAAATCCAAATAAAGGGAGAAAAACCTCAATAATCGCCTTCTGTAAGGTATTATGCTCACCAAATGACAAATCCAAGGACTTACCATTAGGCAGGGTTACTGGGATTTTCTGAAGCTCACGTTTCTTCTCTAATTCTTCTTTAAGAGACTTTATTTCAGCCTTAAACTCTTCCAATTTTGCGTTCCACAAATCAGTAGAATAGAATTGTAACAACTCCGCAAAAACAGCACTGAGCGCATATCCCCTATTAGGACTATTTGTCGCCAGTTCCCTTTTTGATGCGGAATTAATAATAATACCAGCTTCTACCAACAATTGTAGATCTAATCTTCGTACATCATCATACGAACCCGGAGAAATATTCTCACCTAAATATTTATTTTCAAAAGCTATTATATCACGCGTTTTCAGAAACTGATTAGCAGTTTCTGAAATGGCGTCTTTAAAACTCTTACGGATATTCCCTACTGCAAGACAAGCTTTAGCCATTCTTTCCAACCTGCGGTCAGATTTGTCTGTAGGAATTCCAATTTCAGACAGGATATCCAATAATTTGAATACAAGCTGTCTTACATTCTTGGGTGTTGTATCTTGTACTTTTATTTTCATACTGCAAATAAACTATCAGGAATCATTCTGCTTAACACATATTCAGGAGATTGCTGCTTAGCATAATAAGCTTTCTTTACCTGAAGAGCTATTTTATAAGCTAACAGTGGAGGTACAGCATTTCCTATCTGATTAAACCTTTTGGTTTCTGTACCTTCAAATTCAAACCAGTCTGGAAAACTTTGTAATCTTGCCGCTTCCCGATCTGTTAATCGTCGTCGTCTTCCATCAGCCAATCGAACTCGTTGCATATCACTCGTTGCACCTGCAAGATTTCTGCAAGTAATTGTTCGTGCAGGTTTATTGGGATATAAATCACGAGGATTTACGCAATGCGACTTCTTTTCATAAACAGCAATATATTCATCCTGGCGGGCTGTCAATATTTTACTTTCAGGCTCCGGACTTAACATTGTATCGCCAATAGCCTCAGCTACAGTAGCCTTACGCAATTCTTTTGCCGGAAAACTGAACGTAGAACGATGTCCTACACATATTAAACGCTCCCGATTCTGAGGAACCCCATAATCAACGGCATTTAATATTTTGTAGTCAACATAATAGCCTAAGTTTTGAAGCTCCTTTACTATCAAATCAAGATACCACTTGTGTCTGCCCAATATGTTCGCAACATTTTCAAATAAAAACACCTTTGGTTGCAATCTACGAACCGCATCAATAAAGACAGGGAAACCATCTCGGGCATCCTCTATACCCATTTGATTACCAAACCTGCTAAATGGCTGGCAAGGCGGACCTCCAATAACAATATCAATGTTATCGGCCATCGGATATTCATAACCTACTTCAAGAAATTGATTATAACAGTCACCTCGCAAGTTTTTATTATATGTAGCAACAGCTTCATTTACCATTTCAAAGCCTATTGTTCTAAAACCAGCTGCCTCAAACCCAAGAGATAATCCGCCACAACCAGCAAATAAATCGAGAACAACTGCTTCTTCCCGAATTTTCGGTTTCAAAATATCATTTATATATTTACTATATTCTGTCATCTTATTTTATTTCTTGTTAAACTAAGATTATTAGATGCTATTACAATAACAGCAATACAAATAACTTTGATTGCAAAAATAATAAAAAAAAACGATATATTACTATATAAAGAAGAACAAATTGAAGGAGAAATGCAGATTTAACATTTATAAACTTAGTCCTTTAATGCGCCACGCCCCAAAATACAGTTGTAACGGGCTGATTACTACATTTTCTAATATTACTATAGCAACTTCCAGCTATTCCTGCTGAAGAAAACGATGATCGGAGCCTTCAAGCTACTCCGAGAAATAATTGTCCTTATATTGGCTTACAGATACTCTGTAAAGCAACCTCTCGTTGAAATATCTTGCCAAGAGATACATATATTTATAGCCTGTCTCATTCATCAGATTGAGCAAGCGGGTCTTAACAGACTTACCGTAGTTTTTCTTTCCCATCTTATTCTATAGCTATTTCAACATAATTTTTCAATGTATTAAACACTCTGAGGCGTTTGGCGTAATCCTGCAAACGACTGAGATTGCGATTGGGCTTTCTCAGATAAGATCGAATCACTTCCGCACAAACATCCAGCCCCAATTTGTTTCTGTATTTCACTGCATCACAAACACTTCGCTCCAAGTCGGTTATGCGAACATGAAAACCGGATATTTCTGCTTCCATAATGCCAAACTCCAGATTCTCCTTCTTCCAATAATACAATTCTATCGGAAGCGTTTCAGGAATCTCAACTTTCCTTTTGTTGGCGATGGCAATGCAAAAAGCTGGTGGAACAGTTGTCGAAAGCTGATGATAAGCCCAGGCATTGTATAGACACACAACACCTTTAGGTACAATCCGCTCCACATCTATCATTGTATTCAGCAGGGCTTCCGGAACAGCATAAATGCCCTGGCGCAACTTGATCAAGTCGCCACGTTCCTCAGCTCTCAACAATCGCTTATACTCTGCTATATGAGGAATATCAGTAGTAGAGATTGTGCCTCCTAGTGCTTCCACTTTACAAACTATATTGTCCATATCACATTTATATTAATATCATTTTGCTGCAAAAATACAATATTTTTTTGAAAAGCGGTAATATTCTACGGAATATTTTCAAAAAAGCCGTAGAATATTACCGGAATTATCCTTGTTTTATACCCAGGGACGATAGTTATCTCTAAATCTTCCTCTCTACTTTCCTATACCAACTCAAATACTTCTCATATAACCATCCCTTTTCGCCAGCTTATAATACAGATCCTGGGCGGTATGATAATCGGGGTCTGAGCCTTCAAGCCACTCCGAAAAGTGGTGGTTGTGGTTCATCTGCGTTTCCTGCTTGCGGAACGACTCCACCACACATTTCTTTTCTGCATCCGGAAACATCAGGTTCATGCGGGCGGCAAAGGCTGCCTTGTCCTGATTATCACGCACCATGTGGAACGTATATTTCATCAGGCACCAGACTATGTACCAGCTTTGCTGAGACGTAATGTTGCCTTTTATCCAGAACTTCAACTTCTCCTCCAATTTTATAGAATCTACCCAGTTCACAAAGAAAGAGTCGCTGTTACGCTCAAAATCATCAGCCCTGGCAATCTCAGCCTCCCACATTTTATGCTCACCCTGATACTTGAACAGCGTTTCAAAATCCTCGGGCAAAGCCTGCTCCCTGACTAGCGTACGGACAAGTTCTTCTTCCTCATCCTCCTCTCGCTCAAACCAGTCAGAACAAAGCGTATAATTGTTGTATTTATCCTCAACCCCATCCATCACTTTCTGTAAGCTGTCGTTGGTAATGGCTATTCTCCTGCTTTCCATGCGGTGCTTCTTTACCTTTACCTCACGTTTCAGATGGTCAGGTAGCGTGCCCTCGTCGAAAATTCGCTTGATATAATGGTAAATAATCACAGCCTCATGGTCGGTGCGGAAAAAGCGGGTTCTGTATAAGGCTAGGAAATCAGCACAAATAGCGGTAACTGTGGAGATGGTTTCTGCCAAAGACATCTGCAAACCGGTAGAGACAAAGTTCCTGTAATGGGAATCAAACTGGGGAAAGTCGTCTCCGGCAGGAACTTTAAGCTTCTCGCATTGCTCGAAAATAGCCTTGGCATAGGGAATCTGACCATACTCCTCTTCCTTATCGAGCAAATAGTCTGAATGCTTCCGGGCGATAGTCTGAATATCCTGGAGCACCTTCTCTAAAACATCAGTATAAATCCCCATGAATTCATCATCGTAGCTCTTGTAGATGGAAATGTAGACTTTCTTATGGAGCGTATGAATATATTTAAGAAAATCTGTCAACTGCTTGGCAAGGTTCTGGTAAATATGAAAATAACAGGTAAGACCTTTATGCTTTCCTGCATTCCATTTAAATACATCTTTAGCATGCTGAATCTCCTTATACAAATGTTCTGCCTCTCTCTTAAACTGACCCACATCAGTAGTTGTTACTGGAGTGTATTTCTTGACTCCTGTTACTTCATCTTCCACAAAAAGATCTTCTTCTGATGAAATCTTCAGAAGAGAATTGTAGTTATTGTCAGTATTTGGTATTTCCTCTGTCTGCATATTCTTTTTCTAGGTTTGATTTGTTATGTTGTTTAAATAAGCGGCGTGGGGTTCCCTGTAAGTACCGGTATTCGGGTACCTGCAAGAACCTTCGGTAAGGCACAAACAAGTACTGCCCACGCCGTAGAGGAGTGGACGCCTTGCTGTCACCGTCTTCTTACCGAATTTCTGAATTGCAGGTTCTGAATACCGTAGAAGTGTCAGATAATCAGCGTCAATATCTATATGTTATATTCTATTTTACTATCTGTTTCTTATTATTCTATTTTAAAGACTCGGGGGCACTTTTTAAAGTGACTTCGATTCTAATTAAACAAATGTCTTGGCTGACAACCAGCCTTGACGATAACTAACACCTGCACATTAAATGCAAAATTGCCCCAAAATTATAAAATAATTGCGAAAACATCTATATTTTATTGCAAATATTAACAGAAAATAGCAGAAAACTCAGTAAAAAGGGATTTTAAACCTCTAGACAACGAGATGGGGAAAAAGCTGATTATGTAAATAATGGTTACCATACTACGGGCTGAAGGTCCCAAAGTTCCTAGCCCAAGGCATCGACCTGGGTATGATAGCAATCAGCAAGGCGCCAGATAGGGGCAAAAGCTTTGTAAGCTGAAAAATGTAAATCTTCCTTACTCTTATATGCAGGAAATGAAAATCAGCAGTTTTTGAGTTTTAGAAGATAAGAAGCAAAAATTAGAGGGTTAGGAAGGAGTTTTACCCCCTCTACTAGGGGTGAAAAATGCCCCTCCTCAGACATAAATCTGTCTCAGACTTGACGTATTTTT
>OWJS01000042.1_pt1 | contig 34642 bp, 41 predicted proteins | sample 1732961 | NCBI WGS metagenome assembly OWJS01 (sample SAMN05065774, study PRJEB22554) | human gut metagenome | biome: ENVO:2100002; feature: ENVO:00000062; material: ENVO:00002003 | host: Homo sapiens | place: USA
ACGAGATTACTACGCGTCTCGTGGGCTCGGAGATGTGTATAAGAGACAGATACGGCCCGATCGCTCACCGAAGCCGCGGCGCTCATTCTCGGGTAGTCAGACTTTTCCGGCCAGCGGCGCAAGAACAAACGCGCACCAGACAGAAAGCGTCACCATCGAAACCAACGTCTGGGCAGTGGTGACGTTTGCCACCGCCGCGGCATTTCCCCGCATCGACGCCGTCATGACGTAACAGGACTGTGCCATCGGAAGCGCCGCAAAGAGAATAAGCACACCGCTTTCGACCGCCCCCAACCCACCAGCGGTACGGCAACAAGCCGCTGCACGGACGAAGCCGCCATCAGCGAAAGCTCTTCCTTAAAGGCCTTCCACTGCAGGCCCGCACCGATGCAAAGCAAACCCATCGCAAGTGAAGCGCTCCCGAGGTGTTGTAAAAAAGTCTCCGCGGGCACGGGCAGTTTCAGACCCGCACAATTCACGGCAAGACCCAAAAGCGTTGCGATGATAAGGGGATTTTTAAGAACGGTTTTAATGACCGATGTACGAGGCCGTCCGGACACGGCAAGAAGCCGCAGGAAACCAGGGGGAGGCCGCCAGAACAGCTCTTAGCAAAATGATCAGAAAGTCCGGCAGGACAAGAAACACACTGTCCATCTTTTCTCCCGAGAACCTCGGCCGATACCGCAAGGCTACCGAACTTTCGGCAATCGCGGAGCACCCGCGCCTGAGCGCTCGCTCAAAGACAGGATACAGGCAGCAAAAAGGCCGGGTATCTGCTTTTGATATCCCGGCCTTTTTCTTACCGCTTAACATGCATTACGGCTTTTTCACCACAACGCCTGCCGCGGGCTTTAATTTGGCCCTGGCCTTTGCGCGCTGCACGCAGATCGCGCCCACAACCACCACGATCGCCGCACCGACAGCGGCGCCGAGGTAATGCCATTCAGGCAGCGTCGGCCAGTACTTCACAAGGAAACCGTCGCTTGTGAACATGCCGCCCGCGATCCACCCGAGAAGACCGCCGCCGAACCACACAATCACCGGGAAGCGGTCAATCAGGCGCAGAATCACCTGGCTGCCGAACACAATAAAGGGCACGGAAACCACAAGGCCGAAGATCACGAGCAGTGTCTGATGGTCTTCATGCGCCTGCTGCGCAGCGCCCGCGATGGCGATCACGTTATCCAGACTCATCACAAAGTCCGCAACGATGATGGTCTTGATCGCACCGAGGAGCTTGGAAGATCCGGCAATGTTTTCATGCGAATCCTCAGGCTCAGGCAGCACAAGCTTCACGCCGATCCACAACAAAAGCGCCCCGCCCACAACTTTCAGGAACGGCAGATCCAGCAGCAGCACGGCAAACGTGATGAGAATCACGCGCAGGATGATGGCGCCGGCGGTACCCCAGAAAACGCCCTTAAAGCGCTGTTCGTGCGGCAGGTTGCGGCACGCAAGCGCAATCACGACGGCGTTGTCACCGCCTAGAAGAATATCAATCATGATGATCTGGCCCACCGCACCCCAGTGCAGGTTGACCAGAAGATCCCAAAGCCACTCCACTTTTTACGCCCCCAAAACTGTCTCAAAAAATAAGCGGTGCATTATGGCACCGCTGCATGACAATAAATTTACAAAACCGATGCAAGAAGCTCACCGATAGCGGCCGGATCCCGCGTGGTACGGATGCCGCAGGCGTTCATCACCGAGAGTTTCTCTTCGGCCGTGCCGCGCCCCGCGGCGATGATGGCGCCGGCGTGCCCCATACGACGCCCTTCCGGAGCCGTCAGTCCCGCGATAAAGCCCACCACGGGTTTAACCATATTGTCCCGGGCCCAGCGCGCGGCAATTTCTTCGTCTTCGCCCCCGATCTCACCGATCATCACCACGGCGTCCGTATCGGGATCTTCGTTAAAGAGCTTCAAAACGTCAATATGCTTTAGTCCGTTCACAGGATCCCCGCCGATACCGACGGCAGTGGACTGCCCGAGCCCCAGGGCCGTCAACTGCGCCACCGCTTCGTAGGTAAGGGTGCCGGAGCGCGAGACCACGCCGATGCGGCCCTTCCTGCAGATGTGTCCCGGCATGATGCCGATCTTCATCTCATCAGGCGTAATGATCCCGGGGCAGTTGGGTCCCAGAAGCAGCGTACGGCTTCCCATGTCGCGCATGGTATTTTTCACGCGCAGCATATCCATCACGGGGATGCCCTCGGTGATGCAGACCACAAAACGCAGTTCCGCCTTCACCGCTTCAAGAATTGCGTCCGCGGCAAACGCGGGCGGCACGTAGATGACGGACGCGTCCGCGCCGGTTGCCTCTTTGGCTTCCGCCACCGTCGCATAAATCGGAATATCGTCAAAAAGCTGTCCGGCCTTACGGGGATTGACGCCAGCGACAAAGTTGGCGGCATTGGCGTATTCCCGGCAGGCTCTCGTATGAAAAGCTGCCGTCTTGCCGGTAATGCCCTGGGTGATGACGCGCGTGGCGCCGTTAACCAAAATACTCATGACGCCTCCGAACTGTTGACGGGTTTGCCGGCCGCACAGGCAACGGCTTTTTCCGCGGCCTCGGCCATGGTGACCGCCGTAATCACGGGCAGGCCGCTTTCGGCGAGAATTCTGCAGCCGAGCTCTTCATTGGTGCCGTGCATGCGCACCACCAGCGGGACCTTAAGCTGCACCGCGCGGCAGGCTTCGGTCACCCCTTGGGCAATCGTGTCGCAGTGCATGATGCCCCCGAAGATATTCACGAGAACCGCTTTTACCTTCGGATTGGCCAGCATCAGCTCAAACGCGGTTTTGACGCGCTCGGCATCGGCGCTCCCCCCGACGTCAAGAAAATTCGCGGGCTCGCCGCCGTAAAGCTTGATGGAGTCCATGGTGGCCATCGCAAGCCCCGCACCGTTCACCATACAGGCAATGTTGCCGTCAAGGTTCACAAAGCTCAGATGACTTTCCTGGGCCTTCACTTCGGTCGGGTCTTCCTGTGTGACGTCACGCAACGCTGCAATGTCCGGATGCCGGAAAAGCGCGTTGTTGTCAAAAATCATCTTGGCGTCCAAGGCGCAGACCGTGCCGTCAGCCAGGACCGCCAGCGGATTGATTTCAATGAGTGAGGCGTCCTTGTCTTCAAAAAGCCGGCACAGTCCCTCAAAGTACGCGGCAGCGAGTTCGGCCGTCTTGCCTTCAAGCCCCACCGCGCGGGCAACTTCAAGAAATGCGCCGGGCTCAGCGCCCTTTACAGGGTCAATAAGAAGGCGCTTGACGGCATCAGGGGCCTTCTGCGCCACCTCTTCAATATCCATACCGCCCGAAGCGCAGGCAATGAGGCAGAGCTTTTGCGCGGCTCTGTCAACCAAAACCGAGGCATAAAGCTCACGGGCAATCTCTGCGCCCGACTCAATGTAAAGCCGGGAGACCGTCTGACCTTCGGGGCCGGTCTGTTTGGTGACAAGGCATTTACCGAGCATGCCGGCCGCCACTGTTTCCACTTCGTCCGCGGAGTGCGCGATTTTGACGCCGCCCGCTTTGCCGCGGCCGCCCGCATGAATCTGCGCCTTGACGGCATAAACGGGACCGGCAAGACGCTCTGCGGCTTCTTTAGCCTGGGCTGCACTGAAGGCAGGAAGTCCGGCGAGCACCGCAAGGCCCGCGGCCTTCAGAAGCTCTTTTGCCTGATATTCGTGAATTTTCATTTTGCGGTGTCGGCCGCTCAGGCCGCATCAGTCAAATCGAAACGGGGGGGGGTTAATTGTGCAGACTTTCCGCGCCCTGTGCCTCAGCAATCAGACTTAGAAATTCCCTTCCGGCCGCGGCCTTTAGGAAAAATCATCCTCGTCGGCGCTGCTGCCGGCTTCCGAGAGAATTTTGGAAATCACGTCAAAGGAAAAGCCGCGGGCCGCCAGAAACCGGATCTGCCGTGCTTTTTCCTTGTAGTCGGCAGGCGCCTCGCCGAACTTACGCTGCCAGACGGCGCGCGCCCTGTCGATTTCGGGTTCGGTCTGCTCCATGGCGGCTGTGATTGCGTCGGCATCCACCCCCTGCTGCCGCAGCTCCTGCGCCACACGGCGGTTGCCGTAGCGCATGCTTCTTACGCGTACCCGCCCCTCAGCGTAACGTTCGTCGGAGAGGTAGCCCTTTGCCTGCAGATCGTCCAAAACCGCAATCACGTCGTCTGCGGTCTCCCCTTCTGTGAGGGTACGCATGAGCTTACGGTAAAGCTCCAGCCGGCTGTACTCACGTCTGGAGAGGGCATCAATGCCCCGCATCATGAGCGAGCGGGGCTTTTTCTCACGTCCGGGCAACTTCGCTTACTCGTAAAGTTCTGCCGGATCAATCACGGTTTCGGCAACCGGATCGACGGTCTTGGCCTTAGCAGGGACCGGGTCCTTCGCTTCCGCCTTCTTGGTGGGCTTGTCGGCCTTAGCGGCCTCAGCTTCGACGGCCGGAGCGGGCTTGGCGTCCAGAGACACCGTCTTATTTTTCATGCCCTTTAACGCACGGATCTTGTTTTCAATCTCAAGGGCCATCTCCGGATGTTCCTTAAGGTAGTTGCGGGCGTTGTCCTTACCCTGACCGATACGGGTGCCTTCGTAGCTGTACCAGGCGCCGCTCTTATCGACGACGTTAAGGTCCGAACCGATGTCAAGGAGTTCGCCTTCGTAGGAGATGCCTTCCCCGTAAAGGATGTCAAAACCGGCTTCCTTAAAGGGAGGCGCCACCTTATTTTTCACAACCTTCACGCGGGTTTCGGAACCGTAGACTTCTTCGCCCTTTTTCAGCGCGTTCTTGCGGCGGATATCGATACGCACGGAGCTGTAGAACTTCAGGGCATTGCCGCCCGTCGTGACTTCGGGGCTGCCGTAAGTGACGCCGATCTTCATACGGATCTGGTTAATGAAGATCACAAGGGTCTTTGTCTTCGTGATCGAAGCGGTGAGCTTACGCAGAGCCTGACTCATCAGACGGGCCTGCAGGCCGGGAAGCGCTTCACCCATATCGCCTTCGATTTCGCTTCTCGGCGTTAAAGCCGCCACCGAGTCAATGACGATGAGGTCAACGGAACCCGAACGCACGAGCGCATCTGTGATTTCCAGTGCTTGTTCACCGGTATCGGGCTGCGACATGTAAAGCTCATCAAGATTCACTCCGAGCTTGGCGGCGTACTGCGCGTCAAGCGCATGTTCGGCATCGATAAAGGCGCAGGTGCCGCCGATTTTCTGCATCTCGGCAATGACGTGCAGCGTAAGCGTCGTCTTACCGGAACTTTCAGGCCCGTAGATTTCAACCACACGGCCGCGGGGAAGTCCGCCCACGCCGAGCGCGATATCAAGACCCAAAGAGCCCGTACTCACCACATCAACGTCTTCGACCTTTTCAGTGCCGGACATACGCATGATGGAGCCCTTGCCGAACTCCTTTTCAATGAAGGAGACGGCGGCGGCCAGCGCCTTCTTGCGTTCTTCCTTGTCGCTGATGCGCTCAACCTTCGGCAGTTCCTTGTCCTTTTTCTTGTCAGCAGCCATGATGCAACTCTTTTCTCTGAAAATATATAATAGAAATAAACTATTTTGCAGTTTTCCACTCCGAAAGCAGCTGAATCAGAAGATCATCAATTGCTACTTTTAGAATATTCAGATTGTTTATTCCTTTATTTAAAAGGGATCAGAACAAACATCCGTCATCTGCTTAATCGGAATCTTGCCTGAAGAAAATGAGAAAAGCGAGAAAATCCGAGTCATTTTTGTTAGAGTTAACCCTAAACATTGAGACACTGTTAACAAAAATTTGAAAAATTCTCTCTATTGATCCTCTGCTCCGGGCGCTCTTTCCCGCAAAAAAATTTGACAAGAGAAAAAAACTCGTGTTTAATTCGCGTCCTCGGTTGATTGTTCCTCTGCGAACTGGACAGATCGCCAGGTTCTGGGGGTCGTTAGCTCAGTCGGTAGAGCAGCGGACTTTTAATCCGTTGGTCGTGAGTTCGAATCTCGCACGACCCACCAACAATTAATCGATCGGGAGCGTAGCTCAGTTGGTAGAGCAGCGGACTCTTAATCCGTCGGTCCAGAGTTCGAGTCTCTGCGCTCCCACCACAATTCAGAAAGCCTGACAATCTCACGGTTGTCAGGCTTTCGTCTTTTCCGCCCCTTCTCCCCGACAAAGAAAACGTCCCGCCAGACGCAAAAAAACCGGCAAAACACAGTGCGCGTCCTGCCGGTTCGGTTCGTTTCGCTTCGCTTCAAAGAGAAGCGTCAGCTTTCTTCCTCGTCGTCATCGTCGTTTCCCTCGTCCCTGCGCCCGAACATACGCACGCAGAGAAGCCCCACTTCAAAGAGAACAACAAGAGGAATCGCAAGCAGCAGCTGCGAGAGCACATCGGGCGGCGTAAAGATCGCCGCCAGCACGAAAGCGCCCACAATGATGAAGGGCCGGGCTTTAACGAGCTTTTCATAGGAAGCCACGCCCACGCGGTTTAACACCACCACAAGTATCGGCACTTCAAAGGTAATGCCGAAAGCAAAAAACATCGTGAGCACGAAGCTGAAGTAGCTGTCAATGTCAGGCGCAAAGTTCACGGAATCCGGCGAAAACCCGGCAATGAACTTAAAGACCATCCCGAAGACGATGAAGTAGCAGTAGGCCATGCCGACGGCAAACATCACAACGCTTGAGATAATCACCGGCAGCGCCAGGCGCTTTTCCCTGCGGTAAAGCGCAGGCGCAATATAGGCCCAGAGCTGATAGAGCACATAAGGCAGAGCCACCACAAAGGCCGCAAAAAGCGTGACCTTTAAGGGCACCATAAAGGGCGCCACAACGCCCGTGGCAAGAAGTTTTACGCCCTGCGGCAGCGCCACCATCAGAGGTCTCGACAGGTAGTCAAAGATCTGCTTCATGAAGGGCGACATGCACGCAAAGACGATCAGAATCGAAATCGCCGCCTTGACGATGCGGTTTCTCAGTTCAATGAGGTGCGAGACAAGCGGCTGCTCGTTGGCCGGATCGTCCGGCGCCTCAAGCTGTTCAGGTTCGTTTTTGATGTCAGCCATAGTGCTCAGTCATCAACGGTAAATACGGACCCGGTTGGAACGGGCACGGGACGCAAAACGGCGGTTGTTGCCGCCCAACTGAGGTGAGCGGTCGCCGAGCTCAGCCTTGAGTTTTTCGATCTGCTCGGCGAGTTCGTCAATGCTCGGCCCCGCCTTATAGCGCTTCTCAAAGACGTGCGAGGTGTCGTTGGCGGACGGATCTTCCCCGTACCAGCTGTAAAAGTCATCCGTGGCACTGGCCGTATTGTCAACGGCCGGCACTTCCTTGTACTTGGGCTCAGGATCGCTTTCAACGGCACCCGTCGTGTTTTCGGTGAGTTCCTTATAGCTGTCGGCAACGTCCTTGGCGGAAGCGTTGATGTCGTTTTCCACGCCCTTGACGTCATTTTCAAGTTGCTTGACTTCCGACTGCAGGCTGTCGGTTTCACCCTTAATGGTCTTGGTGAGGTTGTCTGCGGCGCTTTTGGCTTCTTCCTGAATCTTTTTGAGTTCAGCCAGTTCGGCCTCGCGCTCAATATCACCTTTGACCTGCGCCACCATGCGCTGCGCCTTGCCGATCCACTCGCCGGCGGTGCGCGCCACGACGGGCAGTTTTTCCGGGCCGAGCACGACAAGCGCCACAGCGCCGATCACGACAAGCTCTGAAAAACCGAAATCAAACATTTGGATGTTTCCGTAGGCTTACAAACACGCGAAAAAGGGGATGCCTGCCGAAAAACACGTTCCGGCAGCATCCCGCTTACATCAGTATCAGACCGAAGAAAGAATCAAGCGTCTTTCTTTTCGGTGGCCTTGCCTTCGACCACGTCGGCAGCGGCGGTCTTGGCGGCTTCGGTCTTTTCTTCAGCGACCTGCTTGAGGGCTTCGGCGGTCTTTGCCGCGGCGCCCTTGTCGCCTTCGTTCATGCCTTCCTTAAAGCCCTTGATGGCGCCGCCCAGGTCCTTACCCATGTTCTTGAGCTTGCCGGTACCGAAAACGAGCACAACAATCGCCAGAACGATGAGCCAGTGCCAGATAGAAAGGGAACCCATTTTTTTACTCCTTGGCTTTAAGCCGCTGAATCGATTTACTTATCCCAGGGCTGAGGTCCGCCCAAGACATGAATATGCAGGTGAGGAACTTCCTGACCGCCGTCGCGGCCGGTGTTGATCACCGTTCTGAAACCGTTTTTGCAACCGGCCTTTTTTGCAAGAACCGGCACAAGATTGATCATTTTACCCAACAATGCCGCATCTTCGGGAGCGGCGTCGGCCAAAGACTGAATGTGCTTTTTGGGAATGATCAGAAAATGCACGGGGGCCTTGGGGTGAATGTCATTGAAGGCGACGACGTCATCGTCTTCGTAAATCTTGCCGGCGGGAATATCGCCGCGTGAAATTTTGCAGAAAATACAGTCATCGAGCTGATGCATGCTTTCTCTCCCGGGTTATTTCTCAACAGTAGTTTGTGTCTGGTTTCTGCGGCGCTTTTCCTCAAGGCCGCTTAGACCCTCGCGGCGGTGAAGTTCCGCGAGAACCGTCTCAGGCCGTAGCCCGTAGTGCGAAAGCATCACGAGTGTGTGAAACCACAGGTCGGCCGTCTCGTAAATGATGTCTTTGGGGCTCTTATCCTTAGCCGCCATCACCACTTCGCAGGACTCCTCCCCGATCTTTTTCAAAATGCCGTCAGGCGCCTTGGAAAAAAGCTTGGCCACATAGCTCTTATCGGGATCGGCTCCCTTGCGGCTCTCAATCACATCGGCAATTTCCGTGAGCGTACGGCTAACATCAAAGTCCGGCGGTTCAATACGTACCTGATCGTGTTCCGACATAAAAACAAAAGTTCCTTACGCAAAGGATTCGTTGTCCGAGAAGGATACCAGCAAAGATTACGTGCGGCATTATCCCGAAGGCGGTATGCGCGCCGTCCTGAATACTCTGACGAGGGTTTCAGCCTTGGTTCGAAATACCCAGATTCCTCTGTACAAGCATTTGATTTATCAGGGCTATCAGAAAATTCAAAAGCAGAGAAACTCGGCTTCCCCGATGCCTAAAATCAGAACTATCCGTCTGCTTTCCCTTCCGGACAGCAGTGCTTAGTCTGAATTTTGCATGAGCGCTGAAAAAACAGCGCTCTTTTCATGGGTTAAATTCTGATTTTAATAAAGAAAAAAGGTCTTTTTGTTAATGTTTTTCTACCACAAAAAACAAAACAAAAGACCTTTTCATGAATTCTACTCAAACAGCAACAACTGATGGGTTCGGCCGCAGCGTGCAGATCACCAACGGGCGGTTTGTCGCCACCATGATGACGGGCTTGCTGCCCGTCGCCGATATGGTCTCCCGGATTCAGCTTTTGGCCCCCTTTGAGCAGGCGTTGGAGCAGACACACAAGCCGAAAGACCGCAGTCTGTATTCCGCCGGAGCCATGTTTCGGCAGCGTGTTTTCGCACATATCTGCGGATTTGAGGATTTGGCTGACCACGACGTCATCACAGAAGACGAAGGCTTTCTTTCCGCACTCGGGGTTAATGATGCTGCAGGCAGCTCAACCCTCTGCAGATTTGAAAACTCAATAACCCGACACGATCTTGATCGCCTCAACTGCTGTTTTTGGGACGCACTGCTTCGGGCCAACCGAAAGCATCGCATCTTTCCCAGGGCCGGGGCCAGGAAGACTCTGGTACTCACCACGACCGGCATGGCTCACCGCACCATCGGTGAACTCGTTAATTACAAAGCTAAGTCCTGGAAGCAGGAACGTCGGCTCATCGCCCGACGACAGCATGATGCTCGTACCAACCAAATGGATCTGCGCCTGATTCAGACCAACATCAAACATGTCAAAAAAGGGGGAAGACGGCTGGTACGGAAAGTATTCCGAGTACGGCGCTGCCAAGCTGTATGAAGACCTTTACTGCGGTCGGGCGGCTGACTGCGAACTCAATATCGCAGAATTTAAAACGGATTGCTTTGGCGGCAGAGCAAGTTCAACGCGCTTCTGCACCAACGGCTACCGCATGATATTGGGCATGGTGACATTGCTGGTGCTCAAGTTGGCCCGGCACTATCTCTTTGGTGTTGTGAAGGAAAGCGCGAAAAAAGCTGTACGTGTTTCCATTGCCCGGCTCAGAACCACTGTCATCCTGGTGACTGCTAAATGGAGCTCAACGATAAACACCGTCCGACTGACGCTGCCCTCTGTTTTGCAGGGAGCCCGCGAGCTGGGAGCGCTTTTCAAGATACCGATACTCTGACGCCTGAGCGTCCCCGACTCACAAAGCGTGCCATCGGGGGTTGGGGGCAATGCACCCAAAATCGGGCTCCGCGTGAATTTTTGCCATGATGTCCCCAGAATTTTCTCGATTTTTGATCTTGCACCAGCCTGCTTTTCTGAAAAATCAAGCTGGTGCAAAATGCAGGCTAGTGCTCCGGGAGATCAGGGGAGGGCGCGCGCTCGATGCGGCGCCCTGCCGCAAGCATCAGCCCGCGCTCTTTTCGGGCTTGGGAATGATGGTGCCGGCCACAAGGCCGCGCACGGTGCCGATGGCCGCGGCGAGCCACACGAGCATCAGGAGCCCAAAGAACGCCTGCGCGAGATGGCTCAGAAGCAGGAGGTTGGCGAGGTTGCTCAGGCGCACGGCGAGCACCGTCAGGGCGCCCACCGGGAAGACGAAGGCCCACCACGACAGCGCAAAGGGCAGTTCGCCGCGCACGTAGTTGCGCACGGTCATGGCGATGCACAGCAGCAGCCACCAGATCGAGGCGCCCATGAAGCCCGTCGAGACAAGGATGCCGTAGGTGAGGGCGCCCTCATTGCCGATGGCGTGCAGCAGCGAGAGGAGGCTCAGCGGAATGACCCCCAGAGGCGCCAGATGCACCCAGAGCGTGGGGGTCATCTTGCCGGTGATGCCCGGGCGCAGGAAGTGGCGCAGCATCGACATGGCGAGCAGCCCGATGTACATGAAGCAGCCCGCGCCCAGGCCGAGCATGTTGATGCCGAAGTAGACCTCGCGCATCAGGCCCTCGGCGTGGGCCGCCAAGCCTGCGCCCGCCACCGGAATCACCACCAGGCCCACGGCCGGGATGAAGTGCGCGGGCGTGACCATCTCGAGCTTGAGCTTGTCGAGCGTGAAGAGCCGAAAGAGGATGATGTAGCTCGCAAGGAACGTCCCCGCGGTGCCCGTCCACCACAGCGCGCCCACGCAGACAGGGTCGATGCCGCGAATGCTCCACTGGCCCGCCATCACCAGCATAGCGATGGGGAAGGTGGCGTAAAAGCTCCCTTCGACGGGGTGCGACATCGTCTCAAACACGCGCCGCGGGAACATGAGGATGCGCGCCAGGCCCGCCAGGCCCAGCACGACCATCATGACGATGGCCAGATAGTGCAAAACGTCGGCGACGATCTGCCAGGGGGTGCCGGCAAAAAGAAGCCATGCGGCCAGACTGGCCACCGAGGTGCCCATGACGGAGGCAAACCAGCCCGGCGCCATGGTTTGGATGAAGTGCTTCATGATGAACGTGATGTTTCAATGAATGAGAGAAATCGAAGTGACGGGCGGCGCGGCTTGCCTCAAGCCGGCTGCTCTTCTTTTTCAAGCAGTTCGTCCCTGCCATCACCGCGCCAGTCCATGACGCCCTCGCGGATCACCAGCAGCTCCCGGCCGTACTCGGCAAAGACGCGCGCCGCGCGCTGCGCAAGAAAGCAGTAGGAGCCCCGGCAGTAAGCCGCGCACAGCTTGTCGGCGGGCAGATCCGGGAGCATGCGCTCGATGCATTCAAGCGGCATGCTCTTGGCGTTGGGCAGATGCCCCGCGTCGAACTCCTCGCGCGGGCGCACGTCGATGAGCACCAGATCACCCGCGTCGGCAAGCTTTAAGGCCGACTCGAGATCCACGCCCGCGTCCTCCCGCGCCTGGGGCTCCTCGTGCTCGCCGCCTTGCGCGTTGCTCGCCGCGGCGACTTCTGTGACGCGCGCCGTCTGCTGCAGGACCACCACCAGATGCAACACCTCAGTCGAGGAGATGGCATACTGGCGGAAGCGCCCGAAGCGGCGCACCGACACAAGGCCCGCCTGCAGCAGCACCTTCAGATGCGCGCTCACGTTCTTGTAGTCGATCTGCAGAAGGTCCGTGAGCGTCTCGACCGTGCGCGGGCACTGCGCGAGAAACTCCAGAATCTCCAGGCGCACGGGCTGGCTGCACGCCTTGCCCACGCGGGCGACCTGCTCGTACAGGGCGCGCTTGTGCTCGCGGGGGTCTTCAGGCAGAGGGTACACAAGAGGTGAATCGGTCTGCGGCATGGGTGAACGGGTCCGGGGAAAAGAGAAAAACGTGCTTTGCTGATATTCTAATAAATTTTAGAATGAAGTGAAACCCCCGGTTGAACCCGAATTTCAAGGCAAAAAAGGGGCCCGTCTCCACCCAAACTCCCGGCCTGCTAGATCAGATCCGGCTTGACCTTTGTCAACACGCTGATTAATAAAGTTTTTTGCCTTTGAAAATCCTGCATTTTTCGGTCGCCCGGAATGCAGGATTTTTATTTTTGCTATAATAGATCATACTTTAATTAATTTGATCTATCACGCCGCGAATCACAGATAAAGACGGGAAGCTCTGGTCGTTAATGTCCTACAAATCTGGTATCGGCCGCGTTTACATCCGCGCCTATCGCAATGACTGGGATCGTCAGAAGAAGCGCTCATTTCCGGAGGCGCGCATGCAGGTCGGTCCCTTGCAGCCCGACGGCATGGTCAGGCTCTCAGCAGAGTTTCGGGAGCACTTTCCCGCTTACGCTGAGGGTGATTGGTTCTGGGCGGATCATGAGCTTGTCAGCGAGGAGCAGTTCAGAGAGGAGTTCCCGACAACCCCTCAGCCCAAAGACATCAGCTGGAGCGATGAAACGATCCGCGTGGGTCTGACTTTTGCGGCCTGGACGACTGCTCAGAGAATGGGAATCCTCGAAGATTTGACGAGGATTTTTGGCAGAGAGGGATGGGCTGCTGAGCCATTCGCACCAATGCCATTGACGATCCCTTTGAGACCAACAGCATCTATCGTCAGCGCGACATTATTGAAAAGGGCTTCAACCAACTCAAGAACGAGGTGGATGGCTCAAGGCTGGAGGCCACGGAAAGCGCCTACAGAGGCAAGCTCTTCATCTACACGCTGGCTCAGTCCTTGCGCATGAACATGCTGGTGACGGCGCGCGAGGCGCAGAGGGCTAATAAAGGCCTCAAAGTACCCGAGGAGTCCTTGAGCAAGCTCATCGGTCAGTTGGGGAGTATTCAGGCCCGAAAGCACCGCTCGACAGATACGTTTGTAACGGGAGCGGTGGCGAAGAAGCGCCGGGACCTGCTCGCGCTTCTTCGCATTGAAAAACTCCCGAAGTACTTCGATCGTTTTTGATCTAGTGCTCCGGGAGTTCAGGTCTTAACGACAGGAACCAAAGAATATCTGCCGGCAAGAAAAAAGCCGCAAACCTTTCATTTTCGAGGCTTTGCGGCTTGATACGGCAGTTTCCTGAAAAACTGCGGTATTTTGAATTGGTGGCGCATCACGGATTCGAACCGCGGACACAAGGATTATGATTCCTCTGCTCTAACCGACTGAGCTAATGCGCCGTCAGCGAAACGCTGAGCTGTGCATTATGAAGAAGCCTTCGGATTTTGTCAAATGCAGCGTAAACCGAAGATTTCCTCATTTAGCCGCTGTCTCTGACGCACGCTGCGAGCAGAATCCCTTTAAAAGATCCCACACCCCGTAAAGACGCATCAGCGAAACCATTTTCGCCGGAACGTTTAAGACCTGCGGCGTGCCGCCCTTAGCCTGCACGGCACGCACCCAGGAAAGCGTGAGCGCCACGGCCGAGGAATCGGCTTCGGCTACAGCGGCAAAGTCCAGCACGGTTTCGCCCCCGGCAGCAGCCTGCATCAGCGTCTCTTTAAGCGCCCGGGCATTGCCGCGCGTCACCTTATCCGCGGTGATTTTCATACACGTTCCTTACTTTGCGGCGCTCTGCCCGACCTTTTCGCGCAGGCTCTTGATGAGCCCGTCGATGCCGGAGGAATTCACAACCGAGGCAAACTGACTGCGGTAGTTGTCCACGAGCCAGATACCTTCCACATCAACGTCAATGATGCGCCACTCGCCCTTCACCTTCTTTAAGCGGTAGTTGATGCGCATATCGGGCTTACCCGGCGCCACCAGAAGCGTACGGACAATGGCGTCCGTTTCCGTGGGCTTGACGCGGTTGGGCGCAAGCTTCACCGTCTGATCCTTCACGGTCGCAAGAGCCCCGGAGTAGACGTTGGTGAGCTGAGCGCGGAAAAGGCTCTGCAGTTCGGTGCGCTGCTCTGGCGTTGCCGTACGCCACTTCGGGCCAACGGCCATACGGGTCATGCGCACGAAGTCCACAACCGGCATCACCATTTCGTCCACGAACTTGCGGACCTGCTGGGGATCGGCCTGCGCGAGCTTGGCATCGCCCTTGATGCGCGAAAGGATGTTGTTGCTGATTTCAACGACCCAGGTCTCAGGATCGCCCTTGGCGTCAGCGGCGGCCAAAACGGCCGGAATCTGCGTTAAAAGTCCGAGTGCGGCAGCTGCTGCCGCAAGCGTGCGTCTTGTAATCATTTGGCTTTCTCCGCGGACGCGGCCTCTGAAGCAGTCTGTGCCTCAGCCTCCTCGTCCTCATCTTCAAATTCATCGGGCGTAAGTTCCAGCGGGGGATTACCGTCGTAAACGGCGTTTCTGCGCGTAGAGAAATACGCTTCCCGCGCCATCACATAAGGATCAATCGAATCACGCAGAAGGTCCGTAGCAGGGAGCATCCGCGCTCTCAGATCCACCGCGTACACGCCCCATGAACCCCAGCTCACCAAGTCGTTTTCAACATAGGTCATGGGTTCGCCGAAACAGTCGACAACGTCACCTGCGGCATCCGTCACGGTCGAGGGCCCCAGGAAAGGAATCACGAAGTACGGTCCCCTGGGGACACCCCAGACCTGCAGCGTCTGACCGAAGTCCTCACGGCGCTCGGGCTGATTACCCACCGTTCCCGCCACATCAAAAATACCGCCTAGACCGAAGGTGGTGTTGATCAGGAAGCGAAACACCGAGGCAAGCGTATCCTCGCCCTTGCCCTGCAGCGCGTTATTGACAACGTTGGAGGGTTCGCCGAGGTTAACAAAAACGTTGGTGACACCGGTGCGCACGGGCTCAGGCACCACGTTGACGTAGCCCTTGGCGATCGGACGCATCACGAATTCGTCCAGAACCGTATTCATCATGAAGGTCTGGCGGTTCATTTTCTCCCAGGGGTCTTCGGGATTGGTACCGGCATCGGGCGGCACCGAAGCGCAGCCCGCAAGCACGAGTGCCGAGGCAAAGCCCGCCGCCAGAGACAATTTATTGAAACGCATCTTCTTATTCCTGCGCGCGTTTTATTTTTTGTCGTCGCCGCCCTTTTCAGCCATCTGGAAAAGGAACTGACTGATCAGGTTTTCCAATACGAGCGCCGACTGTGTCTGTTCGATTTTGCTGCCCTCTTTGAGATCACCGTCGTCGCCCCCGGCCTGCAGCCCGATGTACTGCTCGCCCAGCAGGCCCGAGGTGAGAATCTTTGCGGAGGTGTCGGCCGGGAACTTGTAGCCGCTGTCAAGGTCCATCTTCACTGTGGCCTGAAAAGTCGACTGGTCAAAGGTGATGTCCCTCACGCGCCCCACAACAACGCCGGCGCTTTTGACCGGCGCACGGGCTTTGAGTCCGCCGATGTTGTCGAAGTTTGCCGTCACTTCGTAGGTTTTGGCACTGAAGGAGAAGTTTCCGAGGTTAGCCGCCTGCAGTGAGACAAAAAGCAAAGCGACAAAGCCGGCCAGAACGAAAAGGCCGACCATAAATTCCATGCTTCTGCGTTCCATAGTCTGTCTGTCAACTCAAAAAAGTTAAATTCCGGAAAACATGAGGGCGGTCATCATGAAGTCAACGCCCAGCACCAAAAGCGAACTGATCACAACCGTACGGGTCGTGGCGCGCGAAACGCCGTCAGGGGTCGGGCGCGAGCTGTAACCCTGAAAAAGAGCCACCAGCCCTACAATCACGCCGAACACAAAGGACTTGATGACGCTGTTTACAACGTCAATGTAAAGGTCCACGCCGTTTTGCATCTGCGACCAGAAGGCGCCGTTATCCGTGCCGATTAACTGCACGCCCACAAACCACGAACCGATGATGCCGATGGCGGAGAAAATAATTGCCAGAACCGGCATTGAAATGACGGCCCCCAAAAAGCGCGGCACAATGATGCGCCGCAGGGGATCCACCCCCATCATTTCCATGGCGGCAAGCTGTTCGCCCGCGCGCATCAAACCGATTTCAGCGGTAAGCGAGGTGCCGGCGCGGCCCGCAAACAAAAGTGCCGTCACCACCGGGCCGAGTTCACGCAGCAGTGACACGGCAACCAGAACGCCCAGCGCCTGTTCGCTGCCGTAGCGCACCAAAATGTAGTAGCCCTGCAGCCCCAGCACAAAGCCCACAAAAAGCCCCGAAACCGAAATGATCACCAGGGAATAGTTCCCGATAAAGTGAATCTGCTGGACAACCAGCCCGAAGCGCGAAAACCCTGCACCCAGACGCAGGAAAACCTGCCAGGAAAAAAGCGCGAGCTTGCCGATGCCTCTGACCTGACTGATGACGTAGTGCCCGAGCGCGGCAATCACCTGATAAAGCCACTGACTCATAAGGGCCTCACTGAAAAATCCGCCGCACGGTCGGCTGCCGGATAATGAAAACGCACGGGACCGTCCGGGGCTCCGTCCAGAAACTGCCGCACATAGGGATCCTTGGAAGCCGAAAGCACCTCGGGCGTGCCTTCCGCAGCAATGCGGCCCGCGTTAATCATGTAAACGTAGTCGGCAATCGCAAAGGTTTCCGCAACGTCGTGCGTCACGATAAGGCTTGAGGCGTTTAAGGCATCGGTAAGCCTGCGGATCAACTGCGCGGTAATGCCCATCGAAATGGGATCAAGCCCCGCAAAGGGTTCGTCATACATGATGAGGGCCGGGTCCAGGGCAATCGCGCGCGCGAGCGCCACGCGCCGCGCCATGCCGCCCGAGATTGCCGAAGGCATCAGAGCGGCGGCGCCTCTTAACCCTACGGCATCAAGCTTCATGAGCACCAGATCCCGGATTGTTTCTTCATCCAGATCCGTCTGCTCCCTCAAAGGGAAGGCGACATTGTCAAAAACGGAGAGATCGGTAAAAAGCGCACCGAACTGAAAAAGCATCCCCATCTTGCGCCTGAGCCGGTAAAGCTCTTTCTGATCCGCGGCGTCAAGCGTCTCACCGTCTAGAATAATGCGGCCTTTCTGCGGCTTTAACAGTCCGCCGATGAGCTTTAAGAGCGTCGTCTTACCCATGCCCGAGCCGCCCATGATCGCCACGACCTGCCCGCGGCCGAAACTCAGGCTCACGTCATCCAAAATAACGCGGCTTGAGTAACCGAAGGTCACATCGTCGATCTGAAGATAAGGATCCGTCAGGGACATCGTATTAATGCGTCTGTGAGAATAAAAAGCTGAACGGATGTTCAGCATGGTTCATTCGATTATGGCACGTCAGGCTTACGGCTGCATACCGCAAAGCCCGCTGAAACTGCAACAATTTTTGAGTCCGCCTTAAGAGGCCGCCCGTTTTTGCACCCGACTCCGTCAGAGTGCCGGCTCTTTCAATGGCGCCTTTATGGCCTCAGGCTGCAGCACAACTTCAGCTTTTACCGCGAGGGGATCGGCCACGCCGATCGCCGCGCTCATCACGGCACTGGCGCGGCGGCACAGGCTGTGACGGTCTTCACCGGCCATCGGCCGGATGGGTTCGCCGATTTTGATCAGAATTGTCAGATCCGGCGTATTCACAACCTTCCAGAGGCACTCAAAAAGTCCGACCTTACCGACGTAGGCGGGCGCTGTTGTAATTTCGCCGCGGCTTTTGTAGCGCAGCACCACCGGAATCACTTCGGCACCGGTTTTGGCGGCCGCATCAAACAAATTGGCATGAAGCTTTAAAAGGCCCGTACCGTCAGAGGTTGTGCCTTCCGGAAACATCAGAAGGGTTTTGCCTTCTTCCAGGGCCTTTTGCATGTTGGAGCCGATTCCGAGCAAAGCCTTGCGGTTGCCGCGCTCAATAAAGATTGTGTTCACGGCCTTGGCGATACCGCCGAAGACCGGCCACTTGGCAATTTCAGCCTTGGCAACAAAAGCCGAGGGCACAACGCTGTCCAGGGAAAAGATATCCAGAAACGACACGTGGTTGGAGACGACCAGCCGCCCCATCGCCCCGGGTGTAATGCCGCAGTCGTGCACTGCTTCTTCGGCAATTCTGCCCTCGACTTCAACGCGAATGCCGAGCCAGCGGGGAAGTTTTCCGGCCCAGCGCCGGATAATGCGCCCCTTTTTCTCATCCGTTGACCGCGGAAAAACAAACGCAATCAGAAAAAGGCAGCAGACGGTGTAGACAAACACCGAGAGAAAACGGGCACAGGCACCGATACGCATTGCTTTAAACCTCCGGATGCCGCTCGGGGCACCCTTCATCAAACCATTGCTGCAGGATAACGGCGGCCGCGGCATCGTCAATCACCTCGGCCCCGGGATTGTCCCGTTCGGCTTCAACCGACGAGTAGCGCTCATCCACCGTGAAAACGGGCAGATGAAAGCGCCCTGCGAGCTGCCTGGCAAAGCGCGAAGCCCGCACGGTCACTTCGTGCGCCGCGCCGTCGGGGTGCCGCGGAATACCGCAGACCAAAACCAGCGGCTGCCACTCACCGATGAGCTTTTCAATGGCGTCCCACCGGCGTTTTGTGGTGCCGTCGATCACGCAGTGAGCGTGCGCTGAGGCCGTGAGTGTGTTTCCGAGCGCCACGCCGATGCGCTTAACACCGAAATCAAAGCCCAAAACGGTTCCCTGCGGCACCATGCCCGTCATCCCTGCTGTTGTTTTAGTACGTCGGGCGCATTTTACGCGTGCCCCGGGCCCGGCATCCGGAAAACCGAGGGGATGTCGGTGGGCTCAGGCGGCTCGTCTCCGACGGCCGCGAGGGCCGCCTCATAGCGCTCCTCAACAGGCATATCAAAGACAATCCGGTTGTCCGCGGGCGCAATCAGCCAGGCGCCGCTTTCGATCTCCCCTTCGAGCTGCCCGGGTTCCCAACCGGCGCAACCCAAAACGATGTAGGACTTTGCGGGGCCCTTACCTTCGGCAATGGCCTTTAACAGATTGGCCGAAGCCCCGAGCGCAAGTTCCCCGTCCGTGAAAATCAGGGGCTCACCGTCAGCGGCCGGCGCATGCACGATAAAGCCCCGGGTATTGGCAACCGGCCCGCCCCAGCCCAGGCGGGCCGAGGGATCAGCCGTGCATTCAAACCCAAGTTGCCGGCAGGCTTCCTCCATCGTCACCGACGACTCACGGTTAAGCACCAAGCCCAAAGCCCCGGTTCCAGCGTTATGCCCCACAAGCAGAATCACGGTTTTGGAAAAGAACGGATCCTTCATGGAGGGGGTGGCCACCAGAAAGCGTCCGGCCAATGTTTTTTCTGTCACGATTCAATGCCTCCTGGGACTAAAATACGCTCCTAGCCCGCCATACGGGTTCACACCTCCCATATGCGGACGAGAATAAATATATCAAGACCGGCGAAGAAACTATCCGCCGGTTTTCTTTTCCGCGTAAAGCGGATCCGGAAAACGCCATGGTTGAACAGGTTCTTGAAAAACTCTGCACACTTTTTGATGAAGGCAAAGCCCGCTACCGCGTCATGCACCACCCCGCAGGTGAACGCTCAAGTGCGTCGGTGGCTGAACTTCGCGGCACCGAGCTCGGTCAGGGCGCCAAGGCCCTCGTGTGCATGGTGAAGGGTAACGGCGTCAAGCAGTACGTCCTTGCGGTGCTCCCCGCGGACTGCCAGGCCGATCTCGTAAAGATTGCGCACGCTTTCGGCGGCACGCGCTGCGGACTGTGCAGCGCCTCGGAAGTCATGGACCTCACGGGCTGCATCTTCGGAGCCGTCCCGCCCGTCTCCTTTCACGAGAAGCTTCTTAACATCGCAGACCCCACGCTTTTTACGCGCTATGAGAAACTCGCCTTTAACGCGGGCTCGCGCGACACCTCAATCATCATCAATACCGAAGACTTTCACCGCATCGTGCACCCGAAGGAAATCGATTTTCTGAAATCCGCTGAAAACTGATAAAAAATGAACCATATTGATTTTGCGCAGGTTTTAAGTGCTGCGCTCACACCCATTACGCTCATTTCGGGCGTGGGTCTACTGCTTCTTACCATGTCGGCCCGGTACGCGCACACCACCGGGCGCGTACGGCAGCTGCTGCGCACACGCAACCTGATCGGCAACAACGATCCGAAGCTCAATCACGCCATTGAACTCATCTTCATGCGTGCGGCACTTCTGAAAAAAGCGATTCTGCTTGTGGTGCTCTCAGCGGCCTGCTCGGGGCTTCTCGTGTTGGCAAGCGTTGTTGAAGCGATGTTCGGCACGCCCCTTGAAACCCTCAAAGGCATTCTTCTTTTGGGCGCTGTGGGTCTTATCGTGATTTCAACGATTTTCTTTTCGTTTGAAGTCAACATCTCGCTTAAAGCGCTCGGCATGAGCGTGCATCACTGACGGGGAAAGAAAAATGGAATACATTGACTTTGCCTACGTTTTAAGCACGTCGCTTACCCCCATTACGCTCATTTCGGGCGCGGGGTTTCTGCTGATGACGATGTCGGGGCGCTATGAGCACACCACAGGCCGCGTAAGAGAACTGCTTCAGGCCAAGGATCTCGCAGGCTACGAAAACCCCGAGCTTGATGAAGAGATCGAACTCATTTTCCGGCGCGCGACGCTGCTGAAAAAGGCGATTCTTCTGGTGACGCTTTCGGCGACGTTTTCCGGTCTTCTGGTGCTTTCCAGCGTCGTGGAATCGATGTTTAACGTGCCGCTTGAGATCGTCAAAAGCATTCTGCTTTTAATCTCCGTGGGGCTTATTGTTCTCGCGGCCTTTACCTTTGCCCTGGAGGTCTCAATTTCGGTGCGGGCTCTGGGGATGAGCGTACACCACACGGACAACACGCACGGCTAAACGCATTGCACAAAAAAATGCCGGAACTCTTTTGTCGGAGCCCGGCATTTTTTGTTGCCTTCAGCTTTCCTCAGCCAAGGCTTTAAGCGCCTCTTCGTTTTGCCGCAGAAACTGCACCATGGCGGTTTTGCGCTTCACCGCAGCAATCTCGGGATAGCGGTCTTTGAGCCGCGCGACGATTTCCTTCACGGAACTTGCCGCCACAAGTTCGGCCGCAGCCGCGGTCTTAAGGGCTGCGGCCGCAAGGCGCTCAGCGCTTGCGGCCTGGGCACCGGCGGGATAAATCACCCGCTTCGGACGTCCTGCCATCGCCGGAGCAATCCTTAAGAAGCCTTTGCCTGAGGCGCTGCTTCAGGGGCCTTCACCTCTGCAGCAGGCGCGCTCTTAACGGTCTCAGCGGGCTTTTCGGCGGGCGCCGTCTTTTTCACGGACTTTTCGGCGGCGGGTTTGGCCGCTGCCGCTTTCCTGACCGTTGTCTTGCGGGCCGCGGGCTTTTTGGCTGTCGTTTTCTTCGCGGGCGCCTTCGTTTCAGCTGCAGTTTCCGCAGCGGGCGCCGCGGCCGTTACCTTTTCCGGTTCGGCCGTCTTGGCTGTCTTGGTCGTCTTGCGGGCGGCGGGCTTTTTGGCTGCCGGCTTTTTAGCCGCCGTCTTTTTCACGACGGGTTTCTTGGCGGCCGACTTTTTCACGGCCGGCTTTTTTTCCTCTCCGGATTCAGCGTCCTTGGCGGCTTCAGCGGGCTTCGTGCGCATATGGCGCTTATCGGGCACAAGGCGCGGTTCGCCGGAATCCTTCGGGGCCTTCACAGCGGCTTCAAGCGTATCAACCGGATCTCCCCCCGTGCGGCTCGGCTCATGACGCCGGACGTCGGTGCCTTCCTGATTGGTCCACTCATAGTCGATTGCCTTGGGGCAATGGCCGGGCTTTGGTTCGTAGAGCTTCCGGATGAAATTGAGAATAGCCTTGAACATCGATTCTGCCTCCTTGCCTGATCCACACATGAGAGTTGTATCAACACACACCGCTCCCATCATAGTCAAGCCATTGACGGAAAAGCCAAACCAACCCCCCGTTTTTCTGCCGTTCGTTGTCGAAAGCACACAAAAAAGACCCGCCGTTTACACGGAATTTGCATTAAAGCCCGGTTTTGACCCGCGGTTTTTGCTGTTGAGCACATCAAGCCAGTCCTCTCCCACGGCGTCCGGCACCTTCACTTCAACGGTGAGTCCGGAAAGACTCAGGCGCCTTGCAAGCTCGAAGGCCGCCGCCTGTCCGGTGAAATTGGCATCGTTATCGGAAAAGACCACCACTTTTTTCACGCCCGCGGGCACCGCCTCAAAAGCGGCAAGATTTGAGGCTCCGAGCGCCGCCCAGACGGGAAAGCCGAAAAGCGCAGAGGCGGCCAGTGCCGTTTCAACGCCCTCCGCGACCCCGAGCACAGCTCCGGGGTTACCGAGTTCAACGGCGGCGCCCCGGATTTTTCCGGGCGTCACGCGTTTGGGCGACTCAATCGGGGCCTTCATGCCCTCCTCGGTGAGATAGGTTCGGTGCAGTGCCGTCACGATGCCTTCGGCGTCCGTCACGCGGGAGAGCATCGCCGGGAAAACGGTCTCAGTCTCTTCCTCACTGTCGCTCACAAAAAGCGCGGTGTGGCAGCGGATTTCGCTCCCGGCGTTTGCCGGGTCAAGTCCGCGGTTTACAAGGTACTTCCATACGGGATCAGCGGGCGCCACGGGACGCGCCTGCGCCCAGAGTTTCAGATGAAAGGCGACCGGTAAAGAGGCATCTTCCTGCGCTTCTCTCACGGACTTTACGGGCTCGACCGGGACGTCAATCCCGCAGAAAGATTCCACTTGTGCCAAAGCCGCCGTGCGCGAAATGCCGTTAACGCGCGCTATAAGTTCAAACCCGTCTCCGGGGCCGCAGCCGCGGCAGAAGAAGTTGCCGGCGCCGAACTTGTCGTCAAAAATAAACCGGTCGCGACCGCCGCAGTTGGGGCACGGCCCCGCCCGGCGCGATAAAAACGCTTCGTCAATGCCGCAGGCAATAAAGATTTCGCGCCAACGCCCCTGCGCCGCACGCCGGGCCCTCTCAAAGCGCTCCGACAGTACCGTGCTCTGCATGATGAGCCTCCTTATGCAAAAAAGGCCGGCCAAAAACGAAAATCCCCCGCGGATTCAGTTTTAATCGTGGGGGATTTTCAGCCGGCTGTCAAGCCGGCTTCATGCGGAGGCAATGCATGACGGTTACGGGAAGGCCATCCAGTCGGAATCACGGTCCTTCCAGGGGTCCGTGGTCACATCAAGGCTTCTCACGATCCCCTTGGTGTCAAACTGCGGCCACACGGCCATATCAAATCCGCCGTGATCCTTAAAGCGGTACATCCAGGCGTGTTCGTTCACCAGGTGAAACTCGTACTTCTGCGCGCACCGTCCCCAAAGTTTCCAGACATCGGCTTCGGTGGATTCGCCGATTTTGATGAGCGGAAAATATTTTTCCTGCAGCCCCTGCTCACGCCCAACGACGCGTCCGGTCTTATCCATGAAAAGCCACCAGACTTCCTGGCCGAAAGGCTGCATGGAATAGGTCCAGCGTTCCGTGCCGTCAGGCATCGGTGTTTTGGCCATGGGCTCTCCGAGCTCCTGCGCCACAACCGCTGAGGACTCACCCATATCGATTAACTGCGGATGAGCGCACCCGGCAAGAAAAACCACCGCGGCCGCGGCCGCACAGAAAAGACGAAAACTACCCTTCATAACGCAACCTCAACGGGCAAAGAAAACCCCGTACGCCTTCGATTGTAGGAAGGCCGCACGGGGGCGCACAAAAACAGACCGCCAAAAGTCGTTTCAGAGTTTGTCGAGGTGGTGTTCCACGGCAAAGACGGCCGCCTGCACACGGCTCTTGATGTTGAGCTTACGCAACACGCTCTGCACATGCACCTTCACGGTGGATTCCGCGAGGTCAAGCGCACGGGCGATTTCCTTATTGGAAACGCCGCGGGCCAGCCACGCCAAAATCTGACGTTCACGGGGCGTAAGCGACTCCACGTCAGGAGCCGGGGCCGCGAGATAAGAGTCGCGCCGCAGTTTCATTACGAGCTTACTGGTCATCTCTGGAGAAATGACCGAGTCACCCGCCACGGCGTGGCGCACGCTCTGCAGCAGAAAGTCCGCGTCAATCTTCTTTAAAAGATAACCGCGGGCACCAAGCCGCATGCATTCGGCTAGATCATCACCGTCTTCGCTCACGGTGAGCATCAGCACCGCCATGTTGGGATCGGCTTCCAGAATCTGCTCAAGCGCCTCATGCCCGTTCATGGTGGGCATATCAAGGTCAAGCAGAACCAAGTCGGGCTTAACCTGCTCCACGAGCTTGACGCCCTCAAGACCATCGGCGGCTTCGCCCACGATCTCAAAGTCGTTCTGACGCGTCAGAAGCGCCTTCAGACCGCTGCGGAAAAGCGTGTGATCGTCAATGAGCGCAATCCGGATTTTTTTGACTGCCTCAGTGTTATCGGCGGCTTCCATGCTTTTGACTCCCAAAAGTCCTCAAAAACTGCGCAAACAGAAACAGCTGCACAGTCTCTGACGGTTAAATGTGTTTTACGCGTGCGCGGCGCCTTCATCGGCAGCAGCCGGGGCCGCACCGCTTTCCTGGGCCTTGGCCTGCGCCTGTGCGAGACGCTGCTGATAAAGCGCTTCAAAGTTCACTTCCGGCAGATGCACCGGGGGCAGTCCTGTACGGGTCACGATGTCGGCGAGGTTGGCACGCAGATAGGGGTAAACGATCGTCGGACACATGACGTTGGTGAGGTGCGCCACGGCTTCGTCGGGAATGTTGCGGATATCAAAGATACCGGCCTGCTTGCCTTCCACGAGGAACATCGTTTGATCCTTCACGGTCACGGTGATCGTGCCGCGCACAACCACTTCCCAGGCGCCTTCCATCGGAAGCCGGCGCTGAGAGACCTCAAACTGAATGTCCACATTGGGCTGCTCGGCGGGCGCCGTGAGGAAAATCTCCGGGGCGTGCGGCATTTCAAGCGAGGCGTCCTTTAAGTAGCAGCGCACGAGCTGGAAGCTGGGCTGCTGCGCCGCTTCTTCGTTGGCAGGCTGGGCATTGTTGGTGGTGTTTTCTTCGGCCATGGATAAACTCTGTCAAAAAAATTCGGACTGAAAACAAACGGTCTGCCGGCTTTATCCGAAGCAGCCGGCAGACGCCGAAAAACCGGGGGAAAAAATCAGCGCGAGAAGGGAAGCTTAGCGGTACGCCAGGCGTTTAAGCCGCCCGCGAGAATAAAGACTTCCTTAAAGCCCGTGCCTCTTAAAAGGGGCGAAGCCATCCGGGAGCGCCGGCCGTCGTCATCGACGAGAAGCACCGGGCGCGTCTTATCGAGCTTACCGAGTTCGTTCTGAATACGGTCGGCGGGAATATTAACCGAGCGGGCGATGCATTCCTTTTTAAAGTCCGCCGGGTCTCTGAGATCCACAATCTGGGCGTTTTTATGGTTGATGAGTTCGGTGGCGGAGCGGTTGTCGACTTCCGGCCCCCAGCGGCGCTTGGCAACGTAAGGCCACGCAAGCGAAACCACGCACACGCAGATAATGGCAATCAGCAGAATATTGTCCAGCAAAAAGGCGTTCACGATTGACTACTTTCACTTAAAGGAAAAATCCTTTCGCCGACTGCATCAGCACAGTCTTTTTGGAAAGGGCGCAGTCCGTCATTATAGAATGACGGAATAGGCTTCTTTTTTCCTGATCTAGGGCAGTCAATACCATGCATAAACTCGTTCTGATGCGCCACGGACAAAGTCAGTGGAACCTTGAAAACCGCTTTACCGGCTGGACCGATGTGGACCTCACCGAACAGGGCCGCGCCGAAGCCAAAAAAGCGGGCGAACTTCTCAAAAGCGAAGGCTACGGGTTTGATATTGCCTTTACAAGCGTTTTAAAGCGCGCGATCCGCACGCTCTGGATTACGCTTGACACACTGGACGAAATGTGGATCCCGGTGAAAAACTCCTGGCGCTTAAACGAACGCCACTACGGGGCGCTGCAGGGGTTAAACAAAGCCGAAACCGCCGCCAAGTACGGGGAAAAGCAGGTGCTTATCTGGCGCCGTGCCTACGCCACGGCCCCCAATCCGCTGCCCGAGGGGGATCCCCGCAGTGCGCTCACAGATCCCCGGTATGCTGACGTCGATCCGAAACTCATTCCCGCAACCGAATGCCTCAAAGACGCGGTCGCCCGCGTCGTTCCCTACTGGGAAGAAGAGATTAAGCCCACGGTTGCCTCGGGTCAGCGCGTCATCATTGCCGCTCACGGCAATTCCCTGCGTGCGCTCATCAAGCATATTGATAAGGTGAGCGATGATGACATCGTCTCGCTTAATATCCCCACGGCGCAGCCCCTCGTCTACGAGTTTGACGATGCGATGAACCCGATCCGCCACTACTACCTCGGTAACGCCGAGGAGATTGCGGCGGCGGTGGCTGCCGTCGCCGCCCAGGGTAAGGCAAAGTAAGCCCGATCGGAGAAAAGCCGGCCCGCCGGAGGTTTACCGGGCCGGCCGGATTATTTCTGCCATGCAGCAGCGCTTTATCCCGCGGGTGTTGGGCCCGCTTGCCGTGTGTGCCGCCCTTTTGGGCGCGGCATCAGCGGTGTTGCCTGCCTGGAGCAAACCATCGCCCGACGCAGACCGCAAAACACTCACCCGTGAGCGCGACTCCCTTAAGGGGCAGATTTCCGACATCCGCCGCGACATCAACCGCAAGGAAGCGAGGCTTGACGCGATCAACACCGATCTCAGAAAAAGCGAACAGGCGATCAGCCGCAGCAGCCGGACCCTTAAAGAGTTGAGCGAACAGAAAAAAGGCGTTGAAAACCAGCTCTCCGACTTAAGGCGAGAAGCCGCGATCGTCGGCGAACACGTTAAGGACGCCGAGGGGACGGTCGCTTTGATCAGCCGGGCGCAGTACATGAACACGCTACGGCATCCCTGGCAGACGGTTTTGATGGGCGGCAACCCCAACGACATCTCCCGCATGACCGGGATGCTCCGATACATGGCGCGCGAACAGGACCGCACGATTGACCGCCTGGAAAACCGGCAGAAAAACATTGCCGAGGTGACGCGCAAAACCAACGCCAAACGCACGGAACTCGCCAAAAGCGAAAAAGCCGAGTAGGATAACCGCCGGCAGCTTGAGCGTGAGAAAAAAAGCCGCGAGACGGCGTTAGCCGACCTCAAAAAAGCGCTGGACAGCCAGCGGGCCCGCTACGAGCAGCTCGTCAAAAACGACCGCGAACTCAGTAACCTCATCGCAGGGATCGACAAGCGCATTGCCGAGGCCGCCAAAAAGGAAGCCGCCCGGCAGCTTGCGCTTAAAAAAGAGGCGGAAAAGCGCCGCCGCGAACAAAAAGCCACGGCCCGCACCGAGCCCCCTGCAATTGCCTCACCGTCGCTTAATTTCAGGTCACTTCGCGGGAAACTTCTCATGCCCACGCGCGGCACGGTTACGGCGCGCTTCGGCCAGAAACGCGCGGGCGCTGCGGCAAGCCTTCCCTGGCGGGGTCTTTTAATCCGCGCAAAACCGGGGCAAAGCGTGGTGGCCACGGCCCCGGGCACCGTTGTCTTCAGCGACTGGATGCGCGGCTTCGGCAACCTCCTCATTCTCGATCACGGCTCCAACTACCTTTCCGTCTACGCCAACAACGAGTCGCTTTATAAGTCTGTGGGCGACAAGGTGCGCCAGGGCGAAACCATTGCGAGCGTCGGCAGCTCCGGAGGCGAAGACGAGCCCGGCCTATACTTTGAACTCCGTTACAAAGGAAAACCCTTTGACCCGAGCCGATGGCTTGCCCGGTAAGCCCGCGCTTCGGTATTCTTGACGTCTTTGGTATACGTGTGCACCGCTTTTACTGCGCTTTGCTGCGGCAAAATTTCCGGTGCTCAACCGGCGTACCCTCAACAAACATAAAAAACTGACTCTCCCCTCGAGATCATGACCATTCGTACATTCATGCGCTCAGCGGCACTCGCTGCCGCGGGCGTTGCCTGCGGCGCAGCGCTTACCGTGAGTCTCACGGCTTTTGCCGAAAAATCCCGTACGGTACAGCTGCCGGTCGAAGACATCCGGCTCTTTGCCGACGTCTTCGGCTCCGTCAAAAACTATTACGTGGATGAGATTTCGGACAAAAAGCTCCTGGAAAACGCCGTCAAAGGCATGGTTGAAGGGCTCGATCCCCATTCGACGTTTCTTGACGCGAAAGCCTACGCGGACATGGAAGAAAGCACGATGGGCGAATTCGGGGGCCTGGGGCTTGAGGTTACAAAAGATCCTTCGGGCGTCAGGGTTGTCTCCCCGATTGACGACACGCCGGCGGCCCGCGCAGGCGTCATGGCGGGCGACCTCATCATCAAGATTGATGACAAAGCCACGGCCGATCTGAGTCTGAACGAGAACGTCAAGCTCATGCGCGGCAAACCCAAAACAAGCATTGTTCTGACGATTGCCCGCAAGGGGTCGGCAAAACCCATCGTCATTAAGCTTGAGCGCGCGATCATCAAGATTCAGTCGGTAAAAAGCAAGCTTCTCACCGATAACGTGGGCTACATCCGCATCTCGCAGTTTCAGGAGCGAACGGCCGATGATGTGGCGCTTGCCTACACAAAACTTGCCGATCAGGCGCCCCTTAAAGGCGTGGTGCTTGATCTGAGAAACAACCCCGGGGGACTTCTGCAGGCCGCCATCGGCGTCTCCGCTGTGTTTCTGCCGGAACACAGCCTCGTTGTTTCCACCCGCGGGCGCACCCCTGAAAACGAGAAAAAGTACCTCGCTGTGCTGCGTGACTACGCCGTCGGAAACGAGTCGCCGGACCATATCGCACAGGTTCCGGAATCCGCCAAGAGCGTGCCGCTCGTGGTTCTCGTCAATCCCGCCTCGGCTTCGGCCTCTGAAATCGTCGCGGGCGCCCTGCAGGACCACAAACGCGCCACGATCATGGGAACGCGCTCCTTCGGCAAGGGCAGCGTTCAGACCATCATCCCGCTGCGCGTCAAAAACGGTGAGACAACGGGCGTGAAATTTACGACCGCACGCTACTACACCCCCTCGGGCCGCACAATTCAGGCCAAAGGCATCACCCCCAACATCGCCGTAGACGATACGCCGGAAGGCAATTACCCGTCCTTTAACCTCAGAGAGTCCGACCTCGCGCACCACATTGAGGTGACGGACGGCAAGAATGAGGACGCAAAGGCGGCGAAAAAGGAAACGGACGACGCCGGTGAGGAGGCCTTTGACGAAGAAAACGCCAAAGTACCGACCCTTCGCTACATGTTCGGAGACGACAAGGACTTTCCGCTTGAACAAGCCAAAAACCAGCTTCTCGGCAAAAAAGTGATCACGCACGCCGAAACGCAGGCAAAGCTTAAGGCTGAAGCCAAGACCGCCAAGGAAAAAGCCGCCAAGGAAGCCGCTCAGAAAGAAAAAGCCAAGGCAAAAACCGACGCCAAGGGAGAGAGCAAATGACCAATCCCGCAGCTGAACGCTACAGCCGGCAGGTGCTTCTGAAAGAATGGGGCGAAGCAGGTCAAAGAGCGCTTTCTGAAGCACACTTTGTGGTGATCGGCGCCGGCGGCATCGGCTCCCCCGCACTTTTGGCGCTCGCGGAAGCCGGCGCCGGCCGCATCACGGTGATTGACTCCGACACGGTGGATGAAACCAACCTGCCGCGTCAGATTCTGCACATTCCGGCGCGCATCGGCATGAATAAGGCTGAAAGCGCGAAGCGGATGCTCTCCGACATCACGCCCGACGTGCCGGTGACCGCGGTCGCGGAGCGCGCAGACGATGCGCTTCTGGCCCGGCTTCTCGACGAAAAAAGCATTCTTCTTGACTGCTCGGACAACTTCAAAACGCGCCACACAGCAAACCGTGCGGCGCACGCCGCACGCAGACCGCTTGTGACGGCCTGCGCCGTGCGCTTCAGCTTTCAGATCGCGGTCTTTGACTTCAGCCGGCACCCCTCGCCCTGCTACCAGTGCACGTTCCCCGAAGACGAAGAAAAGGATGTAAAGGCCGCGCAGACCGGGGTTTCCGGGCCCGTCACCGCGATTGCCGGGATGTTTGCCGCGCAGGAAGCGATCAAACTCGTTTTGGGCGTAAAAGGCCTTGACGGGAAACTGTTGATCGGCGACACGCTCACCATGAAGTTTGACGTCATGGGCCTCTCCGCAGATCCGGCCTGCTCCGTCTGCGCAAAATAATTCCGGCGGCGTCCGTAAAAAAAGCGGCACGGGTTTTTAAGCCTCTGCCGCTTTTTCCACATCAGTGCAGCCGCCCCCAGTAGAAGGTAAGCGCCGTACTGCGACCGAAGGTTTGCCCGAGCACCATGTACATGGGCCCGATCCAGGTGTCCGCTCCCAAAAACACAGACCCCGCCTGCTTCCACTCGCGGCTTTCTTCCGCGTAAAACGCCGTGTCGTTATAGGCGCGCCCCACCTCGTAACTCATGCCGGCGTAAAGCGCGATGCCCTTTTCTTTTAAGGGCGTGGCAATCGAGCGCATGAGCATCACGCGGCCCAGGGCCATATGGTCGCCGGAAAACCGTCCGTAAGGCGACCCCGAGAGGTTGAAAACGCCGCCGAGCGTAAAGATCCCGGGAAGCGTTGATACGCCGTAGCGCCCGGAAAGAATCATGCTCCAGTCGTCGTTTAACACCACGGGCAGCACACCTTCCACCGTGTAGACCGTATCGTTTGTGCTGCGGCTGACGCCGTCGTTGACGTCCGGATTAAAAAGCCGGTGCACCTGCGCGTTTAACAAAAACCCGGAGCGCGGGAAGTTGACGTTATCCAAGGTATCGAAATTCACCTCGGCCCCGGCAAAAGGGGCGCTCGCCCGGTATTTAAGCCCCGGCGCGCCGATGTCGCGGTCGGCGTAAAGCCGCATGTAGCCTGCGGAAACCGATGCAGTACCGAGCCGGCCGAATTCGTAGCCAAGAGAGACGTCTGCCGTCACCTGCGTGTTGTTGTAGCGGGCATACGGAATGTCGTCCCCGTCGTTATCAGCATAGAGATCCACCCCGGTGCGCTCGGCTTCAATGCGCGGCAGCACGTACCAGGGAGAGGCTGCCCCCAGAGGCTGATACCACTCGGTTTTGGCTCGCCGCGTCTCACCGAACTGCAGTTCGGTTCTCCACTCGGCTCCCCAGTCATTTAACCACCCCCAGGTGTGCGCAAGAATCACGTTGAAGCTGTGGGTGCGGTCGGCGTCAAACTGGACGTTGCCGCCGAAGCGCAGCACGGAATAACCCCAGCTTTTTTCATCGGGCTCAAAAACGAGAACCTCCGTATTGCGCGGCCCCGGCTCAAAGCGGTAGGGAACGCTTCTGAAGTCACCGTCAGCCCAGACGCGGCGCGCAGAGCGCGCCACATCTTCGTCGGTCACGGGTTTTGAGATATCGAGGTCAGCGTCACGAAGCACCGTTTCGGGATTAACGGTCTTAAGCCCCTCAACCCGCACTTCGGTGACATGATGCACGGCGTTGTCAGTAAGCCCCGCGAGCACCCGGGAGCGCCACTTTTGGTACTGTCCGGGAGACACCCGAAAGCGCTCAAGTTCAGCTCTGTGCTTCATCACGGCCTCATAGCCCGCGCGTTCAATCGCGTCAAAGGCATTGAAGTCGCCCGCCGTAAAGTCCGATAAGTCAGGCGTAATGAGAATGTCGCGGTCGGTGAGCGACGCAATCGACGCCCGTACGTTTTGCTCGGTGAGAATATTGACCATCTGCCCCATGATCCCGAAAACACTCTCGAGCTTCTCACGCCCGAATAAAGGAGTGCCGACATTGACGGCAATCACGCGCTCAGCGCCCATGGCACGGGCTTGATCCACGGGGAGGTTATCCGTGAGTCCCCCGTCCACCAAAAGCGCCTTACCGTAGGGAACCGGCGCAAAAGCGCCCGGAATCGACATCGAGGCACGCATGGCTTTGGAAAGCGTCACGCCCTCCTGTAAAACCACTTTGGCCCCCGTGACAAGGTCCGTTGCTACGCCCGCGAAGGGAATGGAAAGTTCTGAGAGGTTATTGATGCGGCTCACGGGCTGCGTCACGCGCGCAAGGAATATATCGAGTTCCTGCGTGGGCATGACTTCTGCGGGAAACGAGACGCCATTTGCCGACACCCCGACCTCACCCGCACCGATTCCCGCAAGGTCATCGGCTTTTCTGCGCCAGGTAAGGCTCGGACGGTCGGCCCGGGGAGCAAACATCTTCGCCCAGTCCACTGCCTTTGTGACGCGCGCGATTTCCTCAGGCGTATAGCCCGCGGCAAAGCCGCCTCCGACCATCGCGCCCATGCTTGTTGCCGCCACCACGTCAATCTGGATACCGAGTTCCTCAAGCGCCCTTAATACGCCGATATGCGCAAAGCCACGGGCACCGCCCCCGGAGAGCACAAGCGCCGTTTTCGGAGGCTCCTCCCCGTCCGCGGCATAAGCCGCCTGCGCGGCACCTGCCGCAGCAAACGTTAGTAGCAAAGTAAAAAACAGTCGGCGCATAACGGCAGAACAAAAAACGGACTCCAGGAAAGCGCATGATACCGCGGCACTGCCTCTTTTCTCAGAAAATCAAGGTGTTGACACCAAAAAGCGGGGTTATCGGCAACGATTCCTGTCCGTAAGCGCCGCCGCGCGCGGAATTTGTGCGGGCGTGCTCTACAATGGCACTTTGAACGAGTGCCGCAGAAGACATGTCTTTTGTCGGCCCTTTTATGATGTTTTTTCGCTTCTGACGGGAAAAGGACTCTGCGCCCATGCCGATGATTGACATTAAAAACGTGAGCAAGTGGTACGGCTCATTTCAGGTTCTCAAGAACTGCTCGACGTCCGTGGAAAAAGGCGAAGTCGTGGTGGTCTGCGGACCGTCGGGTTCGGGTAAGTCCACGCTCATTAAAACCGTCAATGCCCTGGAACCCTTCCAGCAGGGCGAGATTTTTGTGGACGGCGTCAACGTCGGTGACCCGAAGACGGATCTGCCGAAACTGCGTGCGCACGTCGGCATGGTGTTTCAGCACTTTGAGCTTTTCCCGCATCTGACGATTATCGACAATCTGACGCTTGCGCAGATCAAGGTGCTCGGCCGCGGCCGCGAAGAAGCCACAGAAAAAGGCTTAAAGCTTCTGGACCGCGTGGGACTTTTAAAGCAGGCTCCGAAATTCCCCGGTCAGCTCTCGGGCGGCCAGCAGCAGCGCGTGGCAATTGCCCGGGCCCTTGCAATGGACCCGATCTGCATGCTTTTTGACGAACCGACCTCTGCGCTTGACCCGGAAATGATTAACGAAGTTCTGGACGTCATGGTGCAGCTTGCCGGTGAAGGCATGACGATGATGGTGGTGACGCACGAAATGGGCTTTGCCCGTAAGGTCGCTGACCGCGTGGTCTTTATGGAAGCGGGCCAGATTCTTGAAGACAGCACCAAGGAGCAGTTCTTTGAGGAACCGACGAGCGAGCGCGCCAAACAGTTCCTCTCCAAGATTCTCTCGCACTGAAAAAACGCTGTTTCCTTCGTGCAAAAGCCCGCAGCCGCGGGCTTTTTTGTTGCCCGCGCTTTCTGTTTGTCTTTCTCATCAAGGAGTCTACCTTCCCGGGGAAGTGCCCGTTGACATTGTCCAAATGTCCCGGGACACCCCGCACATAGACTCCCCGGCAAGAGATCTGAAGCAATGCAGGCTTTTTAAACCCTCTGCAACGCAACTCTCTCGGAAGATTTCATTCCAAGCAACAACCGCCAAGGAGAACTTTATGCATCTCGCGCCGCAGCATACTGGGAACAGCAGCCGCACTTATGGGGACCGCAGGACTCGGAGCCGCGCAGGCCAAACCGGTCAGCGCTCCCGCAAAATATGATGAAACCACCGACGTAATCGTGATCGGTTCCGGATTTGCAGGCTTGCCGCCGCTTACGAGGCCGCCAAAGCCGGCAAAAAGGTCATCGTGCTCGAAAAGATGCCGACCTTCGGCGGAAACTCCGTCATCAACGGCGGCGAAATGACAGCTGTCGGCGCACCCCAGCAGAAAGACGCAGGAATCAAGAACAGCCTTGATCTTTGGATGAAAGATACCGTTACTGCCGGCCTGGGGCTCAACCAGATGGACAAGGCGAAGGAGCTTGCCGACAACATGATGGTCTGCTACGAGTGGCTGAAAAACGAAATGGGCGTCAAATTTAAACCCGTGATCACCCAGGACGGCGGCCATTCCGTCCCCCGTTCAGTGGTTGCGGATAACGGCTCCGGTTCCGGCTTTATCAACCCGATGCATCAAAAGTGTGAACAAGCGGGCGTATCCCTGCTTGCGGCAGAACTGGCCGAAGGCAGTCTCGCTCATGATTTCCCTGGCAACAACTGCGCTGTGGGCTTGAAGGTAGGTCACTCCTTTAGGGAGCTTGAGGCTGGTCATGAGCTT
>OWJS01000047.1_pt1 | contig 34323 bp, 19 predicted proteins | sample 1732961 | NCBI WGS metagenome assembly OWJS01 (sample SAMN05065774, study PRJEB22554) | human gut metagenome | biome: ENVO:2100002; feature: ENVO:00000062; material: ENVO:00002003 | host: Homo sapiens | place: USA
CTAGGAGCTTCTGCCCTTTCAGGGCGTGTGGAGCTCACTTGCGAAACTTGAGTTATAGTTATAATGATCAGATGTACCATAACATACATCTACGCCGACTTGTTTTGCCCGAAATAGCTATATCTGTTGTTGTCTGGATTGGCAACAATGGAGAAGTTACTTCCTAGCACCCGGAATAATACTTTCTCCAACCCGAGAAGATATTCTTTCCGACATGGAGTATAGAGAGAGCCCTCACCTCACGTAAGGACTCTCTAGCATTCCTAGATGAGTAGGTTTATACCCACCAAGATTGATGAGTATTTTCTCAAATACAATACCAGGCTGCATAGGACGAAGCCTCAAGGTATGTTCAGCCTTCCCCGTGTTTCCTACAGCCATCCTCACCTTCTTCTCGATGATGCGCGATGCGGCTGTAGGATACATCAAGTCGTACTTATGCTCCCAGTTCAGATTCTGATTCAGCCCTACAATCTCTTCCTTGCCACCATCCAGCGACACTGCCACATAATGACCGCCCAGCACAAATGGCATCACTGCATCGGTAATAAGATGTACATCCACCGAATCCATATCTGCCTTAAATCTCATTTTATAGGTAAGATACGCTCCTGCTGTTGGCTGGGTATATGGGAAGAGAGCTATACCCGACTTCGTCCGTCCTATACCTGGGATGAGTCTCCACTGCGACTTCTCTGATTCAGCAGGTGTCAGTGAGAAGAGATGCTCTGCCTCCATCACCACCATGCCGCCATCTTGCTCGAACACGTAGCCTGTACTAGGCTGCGTAACGGCAAAAGGGGTACTCTGCTGAATGCGATATACCATAGGCATAACTTGATGCTGCGGGGCATGCCAGTTTTGATAGCCGATATGCACTTGATCCATCATGTGATTCCACTTGCCATTGGCGATATGGTGATTATAATTGTCGCATAGCAAGGAGTCTCTCTTGTAACATTCCTCCACCCTATCTGCCCATGAATTAGCCTCAATACGTCCCTCACGATAGAGTTGCTTGTTCATCGCCAAAGAGTAATACATATCATAGAGATTTGCCATGCCTTGTATTGGGAAGAGAACCAACTCTTGATAGGCATCTTTCGCAGTCTCATCCAGGGTGATATACTGACGCAGGGCTCGTGCCTCCAAGGCCAGGAATTCATCCCGTACGCCCTTAAACTCTCCCGTCTGCAAATTGTATGTCTTGTCATCCAGCAATTCGGCTTGCACCCTAGACGCATATCTTCCATAGCTCATCAAGAGACGAGCAGCCTCTTTCGCTTCTTTATCACCAAACTGCTGGGCACAGAATCCCTGTGCATATTGCTCCAGGTTGCTGGCATCGAAGGCATCGGGATTCCATGCCATGTTCATAAAAAAGTCGATGGCAAACTCATGGGGCTTGATATCACCGACATTGAGCATCCAGAGTTTATCCACACCATGTTGATAAGTGGCTTGCAACTGCTCCCACATCTCGGCGATATGCGACATGGTGAGCCACTTGCTGGCTCTCGGCGCACCATAATAGCCCACGTGATAATACATACCATAGCCGCCCTTGTGGAAATTTTTCTTTCTATCAGGAAGTCGGCGCACATGACCGAAATTGTCATCGCAAAGCATCACGATGACATCATCGGGCACCTTGAGTCCCTGGTCATAATAATCGAGCACCTCACTGTAGAGTGTCCAGACCTGTGGGGTCTCGGAGGCTGGTTTCCTGGTGACATCAGCTATGATTTTTCGCTGTTCCGAAATGATTTGTTCCATCAGCCGGAAGTTAGCCTCTCTACTACCTGCATCGGTCATCGGACGGTCTTCGTCACCTCGCATACCGATGGTCACGAGCTTGTCGTAACCCTTGCTATTCTCGATTCCCTCTCGGAAGAAACGCTTGATGGCATTCTTGTTGGTCAACCAGTTCCATTCACCGTTGCCATAGTTCTTCTTATGCCGAATCCACTCTTGCTGCGAGCGTTGCATCGGCTCATGATGCGAGGTACCCATCACGATGCCATATTCATCAGCCAGTCGGGCATTCTCCGGATCATCCTCATTGAAGCAGTTGCCCTCATACAGTCCGTTCTCATCCTTCAAGATAGGTACCAAAGGCTTGTATTCCTTGAACGAGCCCCACATGGCAGGCCAGAGGCAGTTTGCCTTGAGGCGAAGGAGGAGTTCGAAGACATGGGCATACATCTGGCTGTTCATGCCCCCAAACTTATTTCTAGCCCAGGTGGTCATACAAGGGAACTCATCATTGATGAAGAAACCACGATATTTCACCTTCGGCTCTCCACTCTCCACAAAGCATGGCTTGGCAAAGACCTCCTCATGCTTGGCTATCGGCGCATCCGCCCACCAATACCAAGGCGACACCCCCATCTGTCGGGAAATCTCGTAAATGCCATAGATGGTGCCACGCATATCGCTACCTGCCACCACCAAGGCACGCTCCATGCCCTTGGCTGGATGATCAATGGTCTTGATGACAAAGCTCTCCCACTTGCCCTTGAGCGAACGCTCTGGCAAGATGCCTTTCTTGGCAAGGCGAGTAATAGCTTCACTCACTCCGTATGTACCAATGAGGATGGGATAACGCACCACATCCTCGCCCTGGCAGCACACTCTGGGTGAACGACCCGACACGGTATAGATATCCTTACGCAGGTCTTCCGCTGCTCTTTTCACACCTTGTTTTTCGTGAGCATCCATGCAGATACCAGACATCTGAGAGGCGGTGGAAATAGGGAATGCTCCCCCTTGCTGTCGGAAGCTGATAAAGGAATCAGCCATTGCAGTGAGGGCAAACATCACAAAACAACAGGCCAAGAGAGGCCTTGACCATGGAAAGTTGATTTTCATTTGAAATTTCATACTATAATTTTATTGTAAATAGAGAAATTATGAAAAATAGAGAAGAAGGGGATTGCCCCACCTGTTCTCTTTTTTATGCAAAGGTACAACTTTGCTCCAAGAACAACTTTTCTCCATGTTCCAAACACTTTGGCATACATTCCCACATCAATAAAAATATGATAAATACTGCCCAATTCTGTCAATATCCAAGACTAAAGCGCCAACATGATGACCTGCCATCTTACCATTAACATAGATCACCTTTCTATATGTTGCAAAAACATCGCAAATTAAAACTTGTAACAAGACTATATGTTTAAGGAACATACGAAACATCAATTATGTCATTTTTTTTATAACTTTGCAAGCACAAACACAATATATATAGAAATATGATTAAAATCAAAAATCAGTGCATGGGATTCATGCTCACAGCCATCCCATTGCTTTCGCTCAACACTCCTTGCATGGCACAAAATCCATATCTCCCACTTTGGGAACATGTGCCAGACGGAGAACCTAGAGTATTCGAAGACCCTGACAACCCAGGGAAGTACAGAGCTTACATCATAGGCTCTCACGACACATCTTTCAAGTCTTACTGCGGATCAGACATACGCATGTGGTCTGCCCCAACAGAAGACCTCACCCAGTGGAGAGACGAGGGAGCCATTTTTTCCTATCACATCAACAATCAATGGGACACCATGTTTGCTCCCGATTTGGTAGAGATAAAACGAAAAGATGGAACAAAAGATTACTATCTCTATCCTCACTCCCGAGGACACAAGCGTGTGAGAATGGTCTGCAAAGGCAAGCGACCTGATGGTCCTTTCATCCCCATCAACCTCAATGCAGATGGAACGGAGGAGCTGCCTGGAAGCATCCTCGACTTCGACCCTTCCGTATACATCGAGAATATCACTGACCCAAAAGATCCAGATTACGACACAGGATTCAGAGCATACGGCTACTGGGGATTCCAACATTCATCAGCCGCACAAATTGACCCTAGCACCATGTACTCGCTCAGACCAGGTACTGAGCTCATCAAGTACTCGCTGCCAGCGTGCGACGCACAAGGCAACGTAAGAGACCCTAAGGGAACAACCTACCCTATCATCAAGGGACAGAAGCCTACAGATTTCAACTTCTTCGAGGCATCATCCATCCGAAAAGTAGGCAACAAGTATGTGATGATTTACTCCGGCTATTCCGGAAAGGAATACGGATTAGGCAACACCAACTCCACCTTGCGATATGCCTATGGAGACACCCCATTAGGTCCATGGAAGAATGGTGGTGTATTGGTTGACTCACGTGGAGTGGTTCCTAACGAAGACGGCACCAAGTTAATCACCAGCAATGCCGCCCATAACACCCATGGAAGCCTACAAGAAATCAACGGTCAATGGTATGTGTTCTATCATCGCCCACCACGTGGATTTGGGTTTGCCCGTCAGTCTGTCGTTGCTCCCGTTACCATCCAATGGGATAAGAAATCTGTGGAAGAAGGCGGAAAAGTGGTTATCAGGGCATACGATCCATACAACAAGAAAGGCATCTGGACCGCCAAAGCATCCGACAACACAGAATACACGGGAGCAGAAGTCACTTCGGAAGGATTCCAGATATACGGCTTGAATCCATACCACTACTATTCTGCTGGTATCGCCAGCTATCTGAGCAACAACCAAGCCATGCAGGATGCCTGGGACGTATGGAACAACCACATGCCTGTAAACATGAACGCTGGCGACATCGTTGGATTCAAGTATTTCGGATTCGGCGGTCTCAGCAAAGCACAGAAAGGATTGCAACCTTTTGAGGGAACAAAAAAAGGAAACGGCACCCATCTTAATATCTTTGTGAAGGCAAAAACGCAAAAGAGCTTCAAAATCAAAGTAATGATGGATGGTCCATGGGCAAACAAGACATGGAAAGGCAAATTGCTTGGTGAGCTAACCGTGCCTACCCAGACTTCAGCACAAGGAATCCAAAAGTTGACACTGGACGTAGCTGACAAGGTCGATGGTATCGGCAAGAAACATGCCATCTATCTCATCACAGAAGGTGAAGGCAAACAACTTTGCGAACTGGAGGGCATCGGATTCACCAAGAAGGGCGAGAACATGGAATGCCCAATATCGCCTACCATCGAAATCAAGATGAACGGCAGGAAACTGGATGTTCCTACCATTCCAACGAGAATGACCAATGAGAATGGCAACTTCGGTTACAATGAGTATAATGTCATCGCCGCATTGCAAGATGGTGAAAAGACCGCTCCTCATATCACAGCATCATCCACCAACAAAAATGTGGAGATAGAGATTCTTCAGCCTAAGACCTTGCAAGACAAGGCTTATGTGAAATGCACATACAAGGGCATCAGCAAGAATTACACCATCCACATCAAATAATACATTCAATACATTCTAAAAAACGCTTCGCACCAAACAAAGTGCGAAGCGTTTTTTGGATATCTAAAACAGAAAAGCTGACCTCGCAACATGCGAAAATGGTCCGTCCAGAAGGGTGATGTCGCCCAGCGGGAACTCATCCTTATAAAGTTTATCTTGCGCCACAACACCCAAGGCAGGCACTATGCTCAGCAGAGCAATCATCAATTGTTTCTTCATTTTCAGATATTATTTCTAATTAAATTCTTATTAAAGGTGTATATCTCTGTAGATTACAGTACCTTAATCATTAATGTCAATACACAAAACTGCAGCAGTAGCAAGGTTGGCATGTTCCGGATAAGTAACCTGAAGACCATCAGATATCTGTTTCCACTGAATATTGCTCTTGTAACCCAACAGCTTTACAGACCTGATTTTTGATGCAAGATAGCCCTTGTCATCCGCCAGGGAATGAACAACCACTGTCTGTCCGGCAGAAGGAACATTCATCAGGATTTGCCCTTTCCATCAGCAAGAGTAAGATGTCCATCATAAGACACCCCGGCTTTTTTACCCTGTTTGTCACAGCCGAAAGCAGTCTGCCACCACCACCAGGTGTATTCGTGGTGGAACGTAACTCCATAGCGCATGTGATACTTGTGACAAGCATTCACCCACTCACGGAGCAAATCGCGCTTCGGACCGATATTAACAGAGTTCCATGGCTGATACTTCGATTTCCAGAGGTCGTAATTATCGTGATGAACTCCTTGAATCATCAAGAAACGGGCATCAGATTTCTGATAGAGCCTGGTGAGTGCGTCAGGATCCAACTTGGTTGGGTTCCATGTATGGAGCACATCCTTATAACCCACTTCTGATGGATGACCATAGCGCTTCAGATGGTTCTTATATGCCTGATGGACTTCCTTATATAAATTACGGGCATACCAGTCGCCACTCTCTCCGGCTGCCTGTGGTCCGAAATGAACCCAGATTCCGAATTTTGCATCACGAAGCCAAGCTGGTTCTCCCGGATAATTAGCCTCTATCGATTCCCATGTAGGTTTAAACGGACCATCCGTGATAGGCAAATCTATCTGCACTTCTTTAAATTCATCTATATTTCCCATCTTAACAGAACCCACAGGTTTGGCTTCAGCAACGACAGGCATTGGGGGCAACAGATTTTTCATATCATCGTTACCCATAGCTACTTTCAGAGCCTTTCCCTTGTATGCAACCGTATTCTTGCTTCCGTCCAGGAGTTCGATGTTGAACTGTCTTTCCTTCACCATATTTCTGTAACTTCCCTTTCTCGCTGAAATTTCCAGGGTTTTAGCCTTGTCATTCCAATGCAGACGATAGGTGGCAAAGGCTTTCTTCTCGTAGGCATAGCCATCACCGGCATCCTCGTAGATTTCAAAGTCGGCATCTGCTCCAGGATATATCTTGATAGTGTAAGGTGCATCAGGCTGCTCTCCTGTAAATTGCTGGCATCCGTACCATTACCGGCAAACTTACCCTCTGGCTGGAATCTAACTCTCACCACATCTGGCTTGACAAACTGCACCAGCAACTTGCCATTTCCCTTTTGCCATTCCAAGCCATTGAATACGGCATGAACCTCTCCTGCACCCATATTCCCTGCCGAAGCAATCACGCTGAAAGGCATGAGACCTACAACGGCTATAACTTTACGAAATAACGAATTCATCATTTTCTTATTTACTGATTACATTTACTATTTGATAACCATCACAAAGCCACCACGAGGCTGTGCTGTGATATAATCTTTCATACCCCTAACTTTACGGTATGAAATTTTCCAAGGATTTTTTGCCGTTCCGCTATCCTCAAACAAAACAACCCGTGAATTTTGCTTTGTCAGAAAAGATAAATTCAGGACCAGTTTCTGGGATTCATCCTTGCCATTAATGCCAGCCACATACCATGTGCTTCCCTTTCTGCGAGCCATCACGACACTTTCGCCCGGATAGCCACTGAGCAAGCGCGTCTCATCCCATGCTGTCGGCATGTTCGAGATAAAATCCTGCACTTCCTTTGGCTGGGCAAGATAACTCTCCGGCTTATCAGCCCAATGCATCAAAGCCGACTCAAATAATATTGGCAATGCCAACTCATGAGCATGGGTAGTGATATGCGGATGCTGAGAATCAGAAAAGGTGCAAGGCGTATAATCCATCGACCCCACTATGCCGCGGGTAAATGGCAAGGTGGCATTATGGCAAGCAGCCTTTTTAGTCAGCACAGATTCATTATTATACCATTCCGCTCCATATACACCCTCGGTAGAGAGCAGATTGGGATAAGTGCGCTGCCAACCTCGGGGAACAGTAGCACCATGGAAATTAACCATAAGATGATGGCGTGCCGCACACTCCAAGAGGTCGATGCAATACTCCATCGTTTCCTGTTTATCGCCAGCAAAGAAGTCAATCTTCACTCCAGCTACGCCCATTTTCTCTAACCAGGCAAACTCCTTTTCCCTGTTTTCCGGAGCATTCAGCCTATTGTGAGGTCCTGGTGCACCCCAAGCTTTAATCCATGCAGTAGAAGAATTATACCAGAGCAAAGGCTTCACACCTCTATCCATGGCATATTTCAAAGCCTCCTCGATGGTGGCTCCATTCTTCATCTCATCCCATTCGGCATCAATCAATACGTATGGCAGATGCAAGGTCTTCGCCATATCTACATATTTTTTAATGATATTCAAGTCGTTAGAGCCATGGTTGTAAGCCCAATAAATCCAGCTTACACTTCCTGGTCGTATCCATGAAGTATCTTTCAGACGACAAGGGGCACTGACATCAGTTACCAGGCTAGAAGCTATCAGGTCCTGCTTCTTGCCAATGACAACCACCCGCCAGGGAGATTTCCAATTACCCGAATAATGCTGTGTGTTTTCATCCAGGAACACATGATAGTCCTCCGGATTCTGCCCGTTCTTCAAGGAAGAGGCACTGTTGATTCGTTCTATACCAGCTTCAGTAATAAGAGAGAACACACCATTCTGCTCAAGCAGACAAGGATAGCCCCAATGTTGTTTTCCGCCTTTACCTGTGGTAGATAAAGGGAAGAAATTCTCATAAGACTCTGTCCATTCCTGAAACCATCGGCGTGTGCCTTCACTGATATGATAAGTAGTCAAATCCTGCTTGATTGCCGTATGCTGCAAGCCCTCCAACTCATAACGAAAGGCTACGCCATCATTATAAAGGCGAACCACCATGCGCAACGGGCGCTTCAGATCATCCTCAAAGGTATAAACTATTTCATTCGCCTCGTTCTTGCATTCACTCTTCTTTCCCATAAGCATCTGATAATGCTCCGAAATATACTTGGGTCTGGAAATGTTTTTCAAGATCAGATTTCTTCCTCCACCATCACCGGTAGTCAAGCCATAACCAGAAATATGAAGCACATGGCTTTCCTTATTTCCTTTACTGGCATCGCGATAAGCTACATCAAAAGCCTTCACCTTATTTTTCTCACCCTCTGCCTTCCATTCTATCTTTCCATTGGAAGAAGAGAAAGTTTCCCGCAGATTCTGCGCAACAACTGCGCCCTGCATGGCAAGCAGCCATGCGCTTATCAGTAACGGCTTTCTGAAAGCCAAGATTTTCGTTGTATTCATCATTATGATTGTTTATTCGTTTAACGCTACAAAATTACGAATAAACAATCATAATGACTTTTTTAAATGTTTCAAATACTTTACTCAGTATATTTTGCCGCATATTCCGAAGGCGACATACCGAAATATTTCTTAAATGCAGTGGAGAAATGACTGTTATTGGCAAATCCCACCATGTAAGAAACCTGCGTAATGTTGATCTTACCCTCTTTAATCAATCGGGCAGCCTCATTGAGACGGATGTTTCGCAGGAACTCGCTGGTAGGAACACCGGTCATTTCCTTCAACTTACGATGCAGCTGAGTACGGCTTACGCCCACCTCATCACACATCTTCTCTACATTGAAGTCAGAATCGCTCAAGTTCTCGTTCACTACCTTCATGATACGCTCCATCAGCTCCTCATCGTAGCCTTTCACCTCTACCTTCTCCACCTTGTCATCCTGCTTCAGAGCTCCAGTGAACTTACCCTTCAGGCGACGTACATTGTCGATGAGATTGTCTATCGTGAGATGAAGTTCCTCCAGGCTGAACGGCTTTGCCAGATAAGCATCAGCTCCCAGTTTGATACCCTCCAACCTGTCGCTGATTTCAGATTTGGAAGTGAGCATGATTACTGGCACGTGACTGATATTGGCATTGCCCTTGATATTTCCAAGCAGCGTGATACCATCCATCTCCGGCATCACCACATCGCTTACCACCAAGTCGAAATCACCAGCAAGCAGCTGCTTCAGTGCCTCCTTGCCATTGTTGCAGATTACAAAGCGATACCAGTCGCTCAGTTCCGTCTTGATGTAGCGGCAGATTTCAATATCGTCATCCACCAGCAGGATTTTACAGTTTCTGCTAGCCGCACTTCTCTGCTGTTTCATTCCGGTATCCACGTAGTCCGAATAAATCTGATTGCTCTTGAGATGCTCTTTACCCAAAGGCAATTCTATGATGAAACAGGCACCGCTCTTCCCGTCTTCACGATTATGTGCATACACATCACCTCCATGAAGCCTTACGATGGAACGGCAGAGATTCAATCCGATGCCCGAACCTCCCAGGTGCATATCAGCCGAATTCTTTCCCTGATAGAAGCGTTCAAACAGGGTTTTGGCATCATCGTTCTTTCCCAATCCCTTGCCGCTATCAATCACATACAGGAGCACCTTCTTATCCTGCTTCTCAATGCGGAAGATGATTTCGCCGCCATTAGGCGTATATTTAAAGGCATTAGACAGCAGATTGGCTATCGCCTTATCCAGCTTGTTGCGGTCTATCCATGCATTCACAGGCGTCTCTGGCATCTCCAGCCTGATATTAATACCACGCAGGTTGGCATTATAGGTGAAGAGCGAAACCAAACCCTGCGAAAACTCCACCAGGTTGGTTTCCCTGCACGAGAGGTTCATCTGATGCTTGTCCAGGCGTCTCTTGTCGAGAATCTGATTCACCAGGGTGAGCAGTCGCTGTGCGTTTCGGTCGATGGTATCAATATCCGCCTGATATTCCTCAGCATTTCCCAATCGCTCCTTCAGTTTCTTAAGAGGCTCCATAATCAGAGTAAGCGGCGAACGGATATCGTGGGTGGCATTGATGAGGAACTGCATCTTAGCCTCTTCCAAATCTCTCTTCTTCTTGCGCAGATAAATAAAGATGACAGCAGCCATAAAGCCGAGAACCAGGCTCAGATAGATGAGCTTCGCCCAAACTGTGAGATACCAAGGTGCCAGCACATCCAGGTTGATTACCTTTTTATATGTGGAGTACTTGCCGTTGCAATAGGTACGCACTTCTATACGATAATGTCCATACGACAAACCTGTGAAGTTGAAGCTATTTTCGCCAGCCGCATTGCTGATCCATCTTCCTCCGTTGATGCGATACTGGAACACGATGTTACCCACGCTCTGATAATCAAGCTGGGAGAAGCTGAGCACTATCGACTTGAAATCAGACGGAACACTCAGATTATCTCCAATAAACGGAGCCATCTTTCCATCAAGCAACACACCCGACAGATAAATGGCGGACGTTTTCTCATCATAATCCTTTACCTGAGAAGGCCTAAAATAAGTCAATCCTTCGGAATTTCCATAACAGATAACCCCATCCGATGTAGAACCTACTACTCCAGCCAGATATTCCTTGGTCAAGAGTCCGTTTCCCTTTTCAAAAGAGAAAAACGACTTAGCTTTACTATCATAACACCAGATACCCTGCGCAGTGCTCATCCATAGGTTTCCCTTGACATCCTTCTTCAGCGAATAAATTCTCAATCCGCTAATACTCTCGGAATGAGGCCAAGGGGTAGTCTGCTGTTTTTTCCTGTCATAGAGATAAAGACCCATTTCTGTGGCAATAGCAATCTTACCATCCGACAGTTCTAATGTAGAATAGCACGATTTACCCTCTAACAAAGGCCGAGAAAGAATGATGTCAAAATATCCGGTTTTGGTATCCATGCACGACACACCATTGCTTGTTGCACACCAGAGCCTTCCCCGGGAATCTAACCTGACATCCGCAATCCAGTTATTGCAAATGGTTTTGTGTGGACGCTTATCATCCATCAGATATTGCGTCATCTTGCCACTCTTTCTATTCCATACATAAAGTCCGTTGCCCTGGCTAGTAAAATAAATATTACCAGCAGCATCTACCTGCATACCATCTAGAGAAAGTCCATTGGCAGGCAGCAACAACCGGTAAGTCTGATGCTTCCAATCATACTCATAAATGCCATCACGGCCATATACATAAACATTCTTCCGAAAATCCGAGTACACTTTGACTAGTCCTGCAGGACTTTGTAGTAGCTTGGTATTGCCCGTCTTCTCATCCAAGAGATACAACCCATGATTTTTGACCACAAAAAGCATCAATCCGTCAGCAACTCCCACTACAGACGAGATGGTTTCCATACCAGCCCCCAATTCATCCAAAGAAACCGGATGGAACACATTCTTATCATTATTCGACAAGAAAAGTCCTTTCATATAGCATCCATACCACTGATTACCATCTCTATCTATCAGCAAATCGCTGATATGCGCATTATCAAAGATAAACGATTGGTTATTCAACTCCACCCGATAAGCCTTTCTGCTTCCATGCGGTATCTTGAAAGTTCCATCTCCCGAAGTACCCAACCATAAATTGCCATACTTATCCAAGGTAGCTGCGCTGATATATCCTGCCCCCCCCATGATGAGCAGAAAAATCGAAATCGTAGCATGAGAAGCGATGCGATGCATAATCATAGCGCATAATGCCGCCAACATGCACCACAAAGAAGCCCTTCTTGTCTGTTGCATATAATTTACAAACACTAAACAGACCTTTAGGTTCATATACACTCACCAGTCGGATAGACTTGCCATCGTATTTATATTTTCTCAACACCTTTGTATGATTAGCCTGCCACAGATATCCCTCATCATCGAAGAACAGCATAGCAAAGAAATCATCCACTGAATTTGCAGATTTCCTTGAAAGGCGAGTAACTTTACCTGTAGTCATATCCAATCTATAGGCACCATACCCGGCTGTACCTATCAGGAGATTATGCTTTCTATCCTCAATAAGAGAACTTACTCTTATCTTCTCATCATTCTTTTCCAATACGATATGCTGGAAACTATTGGTAAGATAGGAATATTTATAGAGTCCACGATTTGTTGCCACAAAGAGGAACTCTTTGCTGTAAGGATAGAGCTTTACGATATCATTGTCCTGAATGGTTGTCGTATCGGCTGGATTGCAAAGATAGGTACTGAATTTATAGCCGTCAAAACGATTCAGTCCATAATTGGTACCCACCCAAATGAAACCATACTTATCCTGTATGATACATCGAATCAGGCTACTCGACATGTCGTTGGATGTATAAAGTCGTCCAGAGTTGGCATAAGAAAAGCATGTCAGCATCTGTACGAAGCAAAAGATTGAAAAGAGTATAAAACGTTTCATTGGCTTATGATTGTATATATAATTGTTATTTACATGAATTATTCATCCTGCAAAATTATATTTTTTCTTTCTGAAAAAAGAAAAAAAAGCAAGAATTTGCATTCTTTACCCGTGTTTTTGCTCAAAAGTTACAAGAGAACAAGGTTTATGATACCAAAAAACGCAAAAAGATGACCTTGCAAAACGCAAGGTCATCTTATTTATAACTGGGATTTTACATCCTTAATCTTCGTCATTACCCGAATTTACTTCCCAAAAAACCAGTTTAACCAGTCAAATCATCTACTTTTGAACCGATTTCAAGATAACTAATAATAGCCATTACATTCTTTACAATGATAGAACCATCGTATAGATAAAATTTTGTTTATTATTTCTTGATAACCTTTCTGGAAACCTTTCTGCCATTGGCAAGCTGTGTCTGCTCGATAACCATACCCTTGGTCTGAGCGCTGATGCGATGACCCGCTAAATTATAGGTCATGCTATGGCCATTTCCAAAAGCATTGATTGCGTTCTCAGTAATACCAGTACTGGTATCCGCCTTTCTAATCTTCACATTGCCAAGAATAACCGCAGCCCAACCAGAAGACATGGTGAAATAAAGTTCATAGTCACCTTCTTTTTCTACTGTGAAGTTCAAGAAGTGAGCCAGAGAACCTTTCACCACCTGATTGGCATTCTCCTTCAAGTTACCTTCCGAATCCAAGTTCTGTTCCAACAAGACAGACTTATTGTCGCTTATGCCGGCAATGCCAGCATCAAAGGTCACCGCCCCATTCTCGGAACCATCATTCCAATAAGAAGAGTTGAAAGAAAGCTGGTATTTGCCAGGAATCAAGTGCAGACGATGCCCATCATACAAGCCATAAGAGAGTTTGCACTGGTCGAAGTCACGAGCACTGAGATAGAATCCTGTATTGAAATCACCACCAGCCACGAAATCCTTGATACGAGCACCACCCGTATTGGCAGCGCCATTCGCTTTCTCATCGCTGCGGCTCCCATCATTCATGCTATTGATGCGCTTCCACCCAGCAGGCACGCCTTCACCTACGTTGATGACCTCGTCTTCCCAATTGTCAGAGAACAACACCTCACCCTTAGCCTCGCTAGAATCTTCATTATCAGGAAGATCGAGCTTATACTGCTTGAAGAAGTTCCAAAGCTCGCGGGTAGAATAGACTGCATTAGGATCATCCGAATGCCAATGTCCCTTACCATCAATGGCGATGAGAGTAACCTCCGTACCATCCATCTTATTGATATAGCGAGTACGAGTGGCGGCAGCATAACTCATGGATGCAGGATAAGGGCGAATCACCTCTGGATTATCCACATCACAACCTTCATAAGCAGCCCACTTCTTGACATAATCGTCAATCCTACCATAGCCACCAGCGGCATGGATTGGATCGCCGCCCCATTTCACGACATCATCTCCCGTGCCATGGATGTGCATAATAGGCACATGGCGTGGAGCCACAGGCTCACGATAATCGACAGGGATACCACTCACAGGACCAAAGGCTGCAACTACAGTTCCCAATTTGGTCATACAATGATAAGTCATCATTCCGCCCATGGAGAAGCCAGAGATATAGATGCGATTCTTGTCTACCTTATATTTCTTCTGCATCGTCTTCATGATGGTTTCGATAAACTTGACATCGCCAGAGCCTGAGATGTCCCAGGAATTATTTTTTCCCTGAGGATAAACCACCAAGATCTTAGCCGTGTCTGCCACCTCGTTCCAATGGGTCTGCCCCATCTGATAATCAGGATTTTGGTTGAATCCATGCAAAGAGATGACCATCGGAGCCTTCTCGGGTAAGTCGGTTGGTACATAGACCAACATTTCTCGTGTAGACGTACCCACTTTTACAGTCTGCTTCACTGCCTTCTGCGTATAGGAATGCTCGGCAGCTACCACTTGCATGCACAAGGCAAAGAGCAAGCACAGCAAGAAAGTTGTTCTTTTCATTTTAAGTTATAATTATCAGTTATACGATTATCTGTTGTTATAATTGTCAGTTGTTATGGCACATAAAAAAATCGGCAAGGTATCTGCTAAATTCAACAAATACCTTGCCGAACATCAGAACTAGGGGCTACCCCCTAGTTACACTATAGGAGTAGAAATTCTGCCATTACTTATTCATTACCTTTACTACCTTACCACTCTGGAGCTTCTTGATAACGAGGCCCTTGGCATTGGCTGCTACCTTAGCACCAGCAGCGTTGAATGTTGCAACCACTGCATCATTTGCTACATTGACATTCTGGATACCAGTAGTTTCACCTCCGAGTTCCTCTGGAAGGGTATTGTAAAGCATGATAGCAGAAATAAGGCAAGGACCGCCCCATGGAGCCTTGATAGTAACCAAGTGGGCAAATTCATCCACTGTAGGATTTTCGCCAGGAACAGTGCGAACCAAATCTTTCTTCAAATCAAGAACAATAGCACCTGTATTTTCATCATAAGCTTTGTTCTCGATGGCAATCATACCACCATCAGCCTGCTGACCATTCTCAACGGTACGGTTGAACATGAAACGAGGATTGGTACCTTCACCATAAACTACCATGTAATGATAGTCAGACAAGTCGGCATAGATGGCCGGAGCCACTGTAGATGTACCAACGATAACAGTACCTGCCGCATTTGGATTCTCAGCACCCACAGTCCAATCCATATAAACCTTCTCATCAGTTGGCAGTGCATCTTTTGTGAATCCATCCCAAACGTGGAACATGTCCTTAGTCAATTCAACACCCTCATCTGCACTCTCTTCCTGTGCAGAAGCTGAACCAAAACCAGCAAACAATGCTACGGCTACCATAGCCAAACTCTTAATTGTTGTGTTCATAATTGTAAAAAATTAAAATTGTTATTAATAACTAGTTATTTATAAATCTTCTCCGTATAGGTCTTACCGCTACGAAGATAAACTTTCTTAATACAGATACCCTGCTTGGCTGCAGATAAACGCATGCCCTGCAAGTCGTAATACTCCACATGGTCTATCTGGTCGGCATCGGTGGTTACACCAGCGATACCCGTCAAGGCACCCTTGTAGTTCAGGCGAACGCAATCGAGCACAGCTCTCTTTCCGCTCACATAGTTAACCGTCATATTTCCCTTGACATCAGCGATGTCCATGTCAAACTCCACTTCCGACCATTCCTTGTTGGAAGAAGCATTCTTTGGCAGTGTAACCTTCTTGGTCTGATTGCCACAGATGACATTAATGACAGCATCACCCATGGAAGCCTGATAGCGAATAGCCACCTTGTAATTACCTGGCTTGGTAACAGGAATGTAGCCACGAACGGAAGCCCCCTTCTGGGTACCCAGGTTCAAGCAGCCCTGACCATAGTATCCACGGAAACCGTTGTTCCAAGCGTTGCCATAGCAACCACCCACATTCTTGTAATCGAAGTGTTCAAACTCATACTGCATCTCACCTTCGTAAGCTTCTGGAGCAGCAGGAGTCTCGATGACAGCAGCAGTCACATCAGAATCCTTCAACTTTCCTGTAGTCTTGGTGCCCTTACAGTTATCGATGGTCAACTCCAATGGACCATTATGCTTTACATAAACCGTGAACTGACCATTTTTCCACTCGCTGGTAACAGTACTTGCCGAATGCTCGGAATTATCCTTCCAAGAGATAGTAGGCTGAGCACTGGCTCCCACCACAATGATGGTATCAGTCTGCTGGGCATACTCCGGAAGATTCTTGTCATCCTGTAATCTGCCATCACCCACACCATAGCGAAGTCCATCCTTGATACGGTAGTTCTGCATGTAGAGACTCAACTTGTCTGAATACTCACGCATGTGAACCAAAGAATATGGAGCGAGGTTCATCTTAATCTGGCTACAGGTATTGTAGGCAGGTTTCAATGTACCCTTGGCACTGCGTCCATTGTTTACCCAGTACTTACGGATAAATTTCATACCATTCTTTGTGGCAGCCAACGGAACATGCTCCTCATTATACTGATAAGGGTTGTAGCAAACCCAAGTATTCTCCAGACGCGAAGCATAGATATCACCCGCATATTCCTGTTTGAAGAGCTTATTCATATAAGCCTTCTTGTTGGTCACATTACTCCAAGTAGCACTATTAGCATACTCGCTGCTCTTGATAGCCACCTGCAGTTTCTTGGCTTCTTCGTCGATGAGATCATACACCACAGGGATGGCAGGATAACGTCCTGAAACCTTCAACCACCATTTGTTGTTCAAGGTGGAGTTAGGCCACTGTGTACCATTGTCATCCTGCTCGCTGCGATAGAGGCCATCATACAGTCCGCTTGGCGAAACGTATGGTTCCATCTCGTTCTGGCTGGAAGTGATATCCTTAGGCTTGATGTCATTCTTAACACAAATCTTAGTACGTGCTATGACCTCCTCACGGGAAGGAATACGGATTGTACCATCCAGAATCTTACGGAACATATCGATGTTGATATTCTTAAAGTGATTGAACCAAGCCCAGTTGCGACGGATATAGCCATCAGCAGTCTTGGAGGTTGCAATCTCACGCAGGTCATCAGTTGTCACCAACTCAGGACCGTCAATCACCGTCTCACCAGTCAATGCCACATGCTCCAAGATAGGAATGGCACCACAAGCCTTAGGGAAATCATTGTAATACTCCTTCAGTGTTTTTGTATCATCCGAAGGGTCCTTGATGGCATTGCCATTCTCATCCAGTTTATCTTGTTCTTCCATCCAGCCGCAGATATCGAAACGAATACCATACTGGCCGGCATATCCACCCAGATAAGCACCCAGACAGTTGCTCTCGATGTCATAGAAACCATTCTTCATGGTGTACTTCTCGCAGCAGATGAAATGTTCCTTATCGGTAGAAAGCAGACGGTTCATCTCGGCATTACGCTTCATGTATGCCACTGGCATCATATTGGCAGAATAGCATGCCTGCGTAAAGCTCACGCAAAGATAGCCGCCATACTGATGGGCAAACTTCATGAGATGGGTGAAGAGTTCCAAGCGTTTCAGGAAAGTAGGCGTATGAACGGTTCCGTTCTCGCGCTCACGATCCTCGTCAAATCCCCAGAACTGCTCGGCATAGTTCCATCCCAGAAAGTTAGGATAATTTTTGTAGTAGCTCTCATAGAGTTCCAGGTCGTCGTCATCAAAAGCACTGCATCCGCCGCTGGCAGGCTGGATCATGGTCCAGACGCGGTTCTCTGCACATACCTTCATCCATGAATCCACCACCTTCTTTCCATCCGCACAGATGCTCTCCGAAGCAGAGAGCGAGAGGTTGAATACCACGTAAGGTTTGATATCTTCAGGCACCATATTGATAATAGCCTGCGGATTAGGGGCATTCCATGTATCTATGTGGATAATCCACACCGGCTGGGATGGCGAGATAACTCTTCGCAGGGCAGGCCCGTCATGAGCCTGCGCCACTGCGAATGTTAGCATCCCGAAAATAAATATGAATAATCTTTTTACCATTTTATTTCTGTTTTTTGAAGTCCATTAACCACACCCACGTAAGTAGGAAGACGATTGAAATGATTCCACAGTCCTACACCCGTAGTGCCCTGATTGATAGTAGAGAAAGATACCCCATAGAGCTTGTCGCCCAACACATCCTGTGCCTTGTTCAGGATATAGGCATAGAGTTCAGCCATTCCCTTGTAATCCTCGAATGTAGCCTTGCTCTGATCGGCTACTGTTCCGTTGGCATCAGCCAGGTATACGTTCATATCAGAAAGACGAATCTCCAGACCTGATGCTTTAAGCGTAGCAAGAAGATTGTCGATATTCGCCTTAGCTTCTGCCACAGAACTGCTATTGTATGGCACGTCGAGCTTCACATCGATGCCTTCAATCTGTGCACCAGCCTCATTCCACTGCTTGATGTAGTTAATGGCTGCCTCGGTCTTCTCGGCATTAGCCAGCAGATTTTCTTCACTGTAGAACAGTTTGGCATCTGCCTTCTTTGAATGGATTTCCTTGCATACATCAGCCACCCAGTTCTCATCCAGATAGTCGTTAGGATAGAACTCATCAGTAGCTACCATGTTCTCTGAAGACTTCAAGGAATAGAAGAGATCTTCTATCAGGTTGGAAGCCACATTCCATGCCTGCACCTTGTCTCCATAGTTCTCTATGATACTATCAACATAGGCAAACATAGCCTTCTTTACATCAACAGCCTTCTCTTCGGCAGGACGAGGTTTATAATATCCCGGCTTCTGATATGGAGCATAAACATCAATATTGTCAACGTAAACCTGCTGAGGTACAGCTCCCTGACCAATTACCAGAGAAATATCGGAAGATTTCATATCATCTGCATCAAAGGCTTCAGTAAAGTCAACCTTTGACAAATCCACCACGAATGTTTCCCAAGTTTTGGCCTTGGTAGGAACACCGAAGTTTCTCAGTTCCTTGGCTTTGTCACCCACCTTTACTCTGATAACCACATTCTTCTTGACATTTGATGAATAATAATCAAAGGAGATGGTCTTGATAGTAGACAGCGAAGCTCCCTCAGGTAGATTCACTGGGAACTCGATGAACTTGGCGGCCTTCTTGTTGAAGAGCGACTTTCCGTTTTTTCCTGTCGGATCCTTTGCCACTTTGGAATCCTTGTCAGTTCCGAAGACATCACCGATGGCACTGCTTTCGAAATCAAACTTCTGATGGAGTTCCACATTCTCACCATCTACCCAAGTATCCTTAGTTGCCTCTTTCATCACATTCATGTTCCAGGCATTAGGTGCAAAGAGAGAACCACATGGTATAAGTCCGGCTCCAATAGCCTTCTGTACAACATCTATGTTCTTTGAGGCATTGACGGTTCCATCATCAGCCACCACTGCCGAATGCTTAAATCCATCAGTGATGTTCACCGCATTGAAGTTTTCCAACACCGTTGAGAAGGTAGTGCTAGAGGCTTCCAAATCGGCAACTGTCATATTGGCAGCCAGCTTCATGCCCGTATAGTTCTTCAGAACTTCATAACCTCTGGTAAGGTCGTCCATCGCTACGCTCTCAGGCTTATCGCCGGCAGGGTAGCTTGTATCGAAGTCCTCCACACAACCAGTGAGCAGCATGGAAGCTGCTGCACTGGCCAAGAGGATATTATGTATTTTTTTCATAATTCTGATATCAAATTAAAAATGTTCTTACTGCTCAGGAGTGAAAGTCGGGAATCCAATACCACGATTGCGGACCACCATGGTATCTGTGGTTTCAACCGTACCCAAGGCATCGCTCTTGATGTTGTAGTTCAAATAGAGTGTGTTGCGCTTAAACTCGCCCAAAAGCTGGTCTTTCTTGACAAACTTACCACTACCCGAAACCTGAACTCCGTCACTGCCGGAAGAGATGGTGCAATCATCACCGTTGAAGGTCATCAGCACGTTCACCTGATGTTTTTTGCCACTTGCATCCTTCACATCCACAGTCATCTGTGCCTTGTACAAGCCTTTGGTCACCACTTTGATTACCTCAGCCTTCTCTATATATGGATAAGCACGGTGAGATTCCTTGCCGTTGCTCACATCCTTACCCTTGCGAAGATAAGTGGCAGTCCAAGGATTGACGAACTTCACAAGACAGAATGTAGTATTCTTCGACTCCAACACCTTGTCAACTCCCTGAGCCTTGGTCAACTTCACAGGAATTACATAGCCCTGCTCATAGCTCTTGTCATCGTTGAAGAACTCATCCTTAAGCTTCACTCTTACGCCTCCCATCTGCTGTCCCTTGGCAATGACAAACTGGTTAGGGTTCTCTATCTGATAGTAATTGGATGGCATCACCTGAATGGCTGCGCCATTGATTTTATAGCCATCACAAAGACTGGCATCAGATATATAATCCACGGTAACGTCGTTGTTGTTGCCATAACCACCGGCACAGTAGGCCTTGATGTTGATGATGTGGTTGTTATCGTCGGTAAGGTCAACTTCCTGATCCTCACCCAGCTCCACGGTGCGCACATAACCAGCATTGGAAAAATAGACAGCAGTTTCTCCGTCATATCCAAATTCCTTGTTACCGCTCTCGCAGGAAGCGGTCATCAACAAAGTCATGGCAGCAATGCCTATTGTATTTAATAACTTAAAACTTTTCATTTTCATTATCATTTTTAACTGGTTTATTTCCATCCCTTGTTCTGATGGAGATTAGAGTACTTCAATGCTTCTGAATATGGAATATAACCATAGTTCATATAGCTATCAAAATGGCGCTCTTCTACATTTGGCAAGATGGTAAACGTATCATTGTTCCAGTCGATGCCCTGTACAGAAGTAAGCTTGTCCAACTGGTTCCAGCGGCGCAAATCCCAGAAGCGGAATCCCTCGAAGCAAAGCTCCAGGCGGCGCTCGTTGCGAATCAGCTCACGCATCTTAGCCTGGTCGCCGGCACACTCGTCGAGATAAGTATCATCTGTCAAGCCTGCACGGTGGCGGATTGCCTTGATCACATCGTATGCTGAGTAAGCATGTGTGCCAGGGTTCTTAGGACCCCAAGCCTCATTGGCAGCCTCAGCATAGTCGAGGAAGAACTCGGTGAAACGTGCCTTGCAGCTATACTTGGTTACCTTGGAAGTGTTGCTAGGATTACAGTTGGCTGTCATGCGCAACATCTTCTTCATATAGTAACCGGTGCGGGTAGAAGCATCACGGCGACCGATACCGTCATCGCCCGAAGAACTACCAGTCTTGATTACCTTGTTATCAACTCCCGCTGTTGCTCCATTATAAATAATGTATTTAGCCAGACGAGGGTCACGGTTGGCGTATGGATTATTCTCATCATATTCACTGCGTGAATCGGTGATAGGATAACCCTTGGCATCTGGGAAGGCATCTACCAGATTCTGGGTAGGATTGGTTCTGCCGCTTCCGTAGAGTGATGGAGGGAAATTGTTCTTCTCATCATTGATTTCGTCTGTCTGCCTGGAACCACGCCAGATGATTTCAGGAGGATTGGAACCATTCTGCAAGGCACTCATCTCTGCATCGTTGTCGTAGTAGGTAAGACCTGTAGAAGGCAAACCTGACGGACCGCCTACATAGTCAACCACCTCGGCAGCTGCATCGGCAGCCTGCGCCCAGGTTACATTGTTCTGGGCAGGATCCTGGAAGGCAGGACTTGCAGCGAGCAGCAGGGTACGAGCCTTGATGGCACGCAGAATCAGTCCGTTGATCAACTGGCGTGCATTCTCGCCCATCACCTTATTATAAATACCCATCTTGCCATCCTTAACCGATGTCACCTCAGGCACATTCAGGATATCATCATACTTGGCTGGCACCTTGTCGTCGCTTGTCACTGGCTCATAATCCATAGGCAGCAGCTTGTCAGCCTTCTCGATGTTCTCCAGAATGAAATCCACATGCTCCTGGAATGTCTTGCGAGGCTGATTGAAATCAGCATCCGTACCAACATATCCGTCAAAGAGCTGTGTGCCGAGCAACTTTCCTTCATTGTCAAATCCGGCATGGGCACGAAGCAGATAATAGGCATGGGTAGCCAGAAGTCCGTAGGCCTCACCTGTCAGGCGTCGCTGCATCAGCTTGTTCTCATTGGCATTCTTCAGGAACCCGATGTTCGAAATGTTTGAGTTCAGGAAGATATACAAATACTGCATGGAAGACAAGTCGTTGTTCCAGCGGCCTGTAGGATCCCAACTCTGAACGGTCCATGAGCCTGTGGCATACTTAGACCAGTTGGCTCCCTTCTCATTCGTCACGGCATCATCCGTCGCTACATCCGTACCTGTGCCCACCTCGTAGTTTGGCAAGTTACGGTAAGCGGTGAGCACGAAGCCCTTGGCCATGATAGGATCATTCTCCATCTCGTTGATGTCCTTCATGTTTTCTGCAGCAGGAGTAAAGACATCATCACATGCTGTCAACAATGCCGCAGAAGCCAATATCATGAATATATTTCTTAATTTCATAATTCTTTATTGTCTAATTTTTCAATATCTAAGATATGATTTCATCAGCCTTTAGAACATCATCTTCAAGCCCAGATTGTAGAAACGGCACTGTGGTGAACCATAGCTGGTTTCCATATACTTGCGGTTCTTGCTGATGGTGAGAAGGCTCTCGCCCAATACGTAAACACTCATACCCTTCACTACCTTGTTCTCAAACCACTCTTTTGGCATATCGTAGGTCAGCTGCACCTTGTTGAGGTTGAAGCAGTCTGTGCTGTAAATCCAGAAGTTTGAGTTGCGGAAGTTGTTGGTATTATCCTTGGCTGTCAAACGTGGATAGGTAGCGGTAGCGGCTGTCTCAGGTGTCCAGCGTCCGCGAACCACAGAGGTATATTTCTTCTGGTTGTAAATCCAGTCGTTGCTCTTGAAGCCCTTGGCACCCATCTGACCTGTACCGGCGATGAAGAGGGTAAACTGCTTCCAGTTCAAGGTGATGTTTACACCATAGAAGAAAGGAGTTGCACTCCATCCATACTTACCCATCACCTGCTGGTCGTTGTTGTCTATCTTGCCGTCGCCGTTGATGTCCTTGTACTTCAGGTCACCAGCCTTGATTTCACCGAAGGTATGGTTTGGCACGAAGTTAGGATCTGTCTTTTCGAGGTTTGCCTTCATGTGGTCCACATCTTCCTGAGTGAAGAAGCCTTCGCAGACATAACCGCGAATCACGTCGAGAGCCTGACCCTGTGCGTTCATATAGCTATATTCGTTCTTCTCCTCACGCTTGTTAGCCTTTGAGTCGAACACCATACCTGTGAGTCCGAGCTGTGCCTTCACCTTGCCGATGTTCTTCTTGAAGTTTACGGCGAAGTCGAAGCCCTGTCGCAAATCCTCGTTGTAGTTCAGGGAGGTGATGAAAGAACCGTCACTGTTCATCCATGAAGGATAGATGGTAGCAGTTCCCGAAGTAAGCAAGTCCGAAGTAAGCTGATGGAAATAGTTCATGTCGAAGCTAATGGTTCCGTTGAGGAGTGAACCCTCCAGACCAGCTCTCCATTCCTTACGCTTCACGAAATCAAGACCGTAGTTGCTACCACGCTTAGAGAGTGTGGTGTAAGTTGCGTTGCCACCACCCTCGTTCCAGGTGTACCAGCCACCCTTCACATCATAGTATCCCTGGTAGAGATAATAATCTGAGATATCTATGTCCTGGTTGAGCACAGAGTAAGAAGCATTCAGCTTCAGATCGTCGAAGCAAGGAAGTGCATTCTTGAACCATTTCTCCTGACCGATTCTCCAACCCAGTGTTCCTGATGGTGAAAGAGCATTGCGATGACCCTCTGCCAACTTGGATGCGTGAACCAGAGCACCGCCAAACTCTGCGTAGTACTTCTGAGCATAATTGTAGGCTGCTCGAAGGGCAAGGTTGGCATTGGTGGTGCGGTGGTAAGAAGAACCCTTTACACCAGATGAGCTCTCATGATTCTCGTCCACGGAATTCGACTTGGAGTAACCCCAGCCAGCCAAAGTGGCATTTACGTTGTGCACACCGCCAAAGGTGTTCTTATAGTCAAACTGAGCACGGAAGGTGGTGTTCTGGTAATACTTGGATGCACCGATATACTCGCTCGTACTGCTTGATTCCTTACCATATTTCTTCAGGTCGATAATCATGTCCTGTCCGTTCACATTTGCCCAGGTAGGCTCGTAAACGGCATAGTCGAGCTTGTAAGCCTCAGAGTAGTTGTTCCAGTAGTCGATACTGAAAGCAGTCTCGAAGCTCAATCCCTTGACCCACTGGTCGAAGTCGGCCTTTACACCCACATCAAAGGTGAAGGTGCGGGAGTGATTCTTCACGTAGCCGGCTGCAAGCGCATCACCAAAGAAAGTAGTCTGGTTATCGTTGTTTCCACCCAGCAGATACTGGCCATCAAGCACGTGGAATTTTGAGCCTGCTATCATCTGCTGCAAGGCTGTATTGTTGGCATCCATCAAGGAGATTGGCAACAGGCCGGAATACCAGTTAGGACGCATGCTGGTAGCTGTTGACCAGTAGTCCTCAGGACGTCCACGATAGTTGTCCGAGATGTTGATGCCTACATTTACATAAGCCCCCAGCCAGTCGGTGATGGTAGCATCAATGTTAGAACGCACGCGGAAGGAATTGTCCTTGTCCTTCTTGTGCTCGCCAAACTTCACCAGGCTGTTGTTGTAGGTCATGCCCAGGTTGGCATAGTATCTGGCAAATTTGCTACCGCCCTTCACCTCCATCGTAGCATCCGTACGGTTGTTGAACTTGCGCAGGTAGTCGCTGCTGTAGAAATCCATATCAGGATAGCGGTAAGGATTCGTACCTGCAGCCGTATTGTAGATCTGCTCCTTAGAGTATTTCAGCGGCTGTGTAGGGTCATCATTGGTCATCGCCTCGTTATAGAGCGACATATACTCAGCCGCACCCAGATATTCAGGATAAGCCTTAGGTGTATAGATGCCCGTATTGACGGTGGCTGCGATGCGCAATGGCTGCACCTTACCACGCTTGGTAGTGATGAGGATTACGCCCTTGGCTGCCTTGGCACCATAGAGTACTACGGCAGAAGCGCCCTTGAGCACGGTAACCTTCTCCACCTCGGTGGCATTGACGGTGCTGGCCTCACGGGGAGCTCCATCTACGAGAACAAGTGCACCCTGTCCCCAAACATTTCCGTTATAACCACTGATGAGCGACTGAAGATCATTGAGTGCATTGGCGCTGTAGTCCTTTTTCAGCAGCTCTTCGACATTCACCTCGCTGACACCGCCCATCAGGTCGGCCTTGGAAACCTGACCGAAAGCCACGTTTACCTTGGTAGTGTCGGCCATTTCCTGGGCGCTTGCCACACCACTGGCGACTAGCATGGAAGCTAGCGCCAATGACATTCTCTTATTAAATATATTATGTTTCATAATAAATTCTCGAATTGTTTAATTATTCCCAACCAGGGTTCTGATAGAACTCAGGATACATCTTGACATCCTTTCTCAGGAATGGGAACCAGTAATGCTTTGAAGTAAACTTACGGGTAATCAATGGCTCCTCCTTCAGGTTGAGCACGTGATTGTTCTTTGGATTGTCGTAGCGGTCAACATCCTTTTGGTCGGCTGCACGGTCGAAGTAAACAGCCGTCTTCTGGGTGTAAGGAGCCTTGTCTATCAGGAGCCAGCGGCGAAGGTCGGTGAAACGGTGTCCCTCGAACGCCAACTCTACGGCACGCTCACGGCGAAGCTCGCTCATGAAACCATCCAGATTGGTAAGATACTCATCAGCAATATTATCCACATGCGCACGGTTGCGGACGATGTTCACGGCATCCACGGCACTCAGCTTGAATGCCTGGCTTGATTCCTTGTAACCATAACCCTGAGCCACCGACTCGGAATACATCAGATAAACATCTGCCAGACGAATCATGCTCAAGAGTACTCGCATCATCTTAGCACGCTCACCACCGTCATCAAATCGATTACGATATGGATCACAGAACTTCTTCAGGCAATATCCCGTAAAGCAGTCCTTGGAAGGTGTTGCCGTACGATACTTTCCTCCCGTATAAAGAGAAGCATACTGCACATCTGCATCTTGTCCTGCACTCTTCACACACTTCACACCATCATAGATGAAGAGATCGTAGAAGCGAGGGTCACGGTTCTTGAACGGATATTCCGGATCATAGCCGCTGTCGGCATCCTTCTTCGTGATGTCCTTGATAGGCTTACCATTTGCCATACCGAAGTAATCCACATAGTTGGCTGTAGGATAAACCTTGATACCAGCTGCAACAAGGCTGGTAGGACGGTAGTCTGTCACCTGATTCCAAATCCAGTTATTGTTACTTGAATTCTCGTAGAAGATAGCCTCTTTCTCACCAGGAATCTTTTCACCCTGATCATAGGTATAGAAGATGTTCATGTAATTATCAAAAGAAGACAACTGGTAAAGTCCTGTTTCCTTATTAATCTTCAAAGCCTCGCCGAATGCCTCAGCAGCCTTCTGGCAATACTCCTTATTATATCCGTTAACATTCTTAAAGTCAGGATTCTCCTTACTTACTTCATTCATCAGCGGCGAACCTGCCCACAGATAATTCTTACCCAGGAAGCAGAGAGCAGCTATCTTGTTAGGACGGAACTTGTTCTTGCCCACTGTCTGCTTACCCACGGTAGTCTTATCCCAATCTACAGGCAGCAGCTGAACAGCCTTCTTGAAGTCTTCGGCAGCCTTGTCGGCACATGCCTGATAGGTGAGGCGCGGATAGTTGAACACGGCATCAGAAGGAATCAGGAAGTCGATATATGGAATACCGCCCCAATACTGCATAATCTGGAAGTGGAAGAATGCACGGAAGAAATAGAGCTGACCTGCAATCAGGTTCTTCTCTTCCTGGGTTGCATCTACCAGGTTACCCAGATTTTCCAAGCCCAGGTTGGTGGCATAGATTCCCTGCCAGCACATACCCCAGAGGCGACCCTTGGAATCGCGGTTCACATCATTACCGCTGTTCAGGTCGATGCCCGAATGGAATGGGGAATACTGCACCTCGTCCCATGCCCAATAGTTTCCCTGGTCGATGGCATTAGTGAGCATACGGGTCTCTGATGGCTGCCAATATTCATCCTCACCATAGTTCCAGCAGCCATGATACCAGGATGTTGAGGCAAGACCAGGGATGTCATTGTAGCACTGCTCCAAGAAACCCTGAAAGTTGGTATAATTCTTATATGGCTCCGTTGGGGCAATATCACTGCCCGGTGCCTTGTCAAGGTAATCAGTACATGATACTGAAGAGAGAGACAGGGCTGCCGCAAACAGCAATGTATATATTTTATTAAACTTTTTCATATTTACGATTCATTTAAAATGTCAGGTCGAAACCTAAGTTAAATCTGCGTACGGTTGGATAAGCTCCATTTGCTGAGTTGCCGCTGAAGTTATTCTCACGGTCATCCGGCATATTGGTCCAGAGCAGCAGGTTGTCACCATTCAGATATACACGGAGTGAATTCAAGTGCATTTGCTTCACCCAAGCACCCCTGAAGGTATAAGCTATCTCGGCATTCTTCAGGCGCAGGTAAGCACCGTCATAGAAGTAACGGGTACCGGCATTTCCCTCGTCTGCCACTGTGGTCCAACGTGGCAAAGACAACTCTCCGCTCGGATTGGCTGTAGAAAAGTAAGAGCCCTCCTTGAAGGCAATGTGGGTTTCACGCTCAAAGGTTGGGAAGTTCACCTCGCGGGTAACATTGGTTACGCCATAGAACTGTACCGTTACACTCAAGCCCTTCCACTCTGCTCCCAAGGTTGTACTGAAGGTATTCTCAGGAATAGAGGTGTACTGATAAGGTGCCTTGTCATCTGATGTAATCTGACCGTCAGCATTGAAGTCGGAAATAATGGCATCACCCGTATATTTCTCAGAATCATGGCTACCCCAGGTAGGTACGGCAAAGAGATCATCCCAGTTGCGGATAAAACCATGATCAATGTAACTGTGGTTCTGACCGATGGCATAACCCGCCTTGTTCAGATAACTTGCCTGAAGCTTTGGGTCATCGGCAAACTTAATCTTGTTGGTAGCATGGGTCATATTGAAGTTTGCCCATGTACGCAGATTCTTGTTCCATGCCTTGTTCACCTTCAGGCTCAACTCGTAACCCTTGGCATCCACCGAACCCACATTGGCCACCGTATAGTTCATACCATAGTAAGAAGGGATGGAACGGTTGGTTAAGAGTACGTCGGTACGCTTGTCGCTAAACACATCCAGCGAACCGGTAAGCAATCCGCCCAGGAATCCAAAGTCGAAACCCAGGTTGCGCTTCTCTGATGTCTCCCAACGCACGTTAGGGTTTCCGATGCGGGTAAGGCGATATATAGTATAAGGTGAATCATAAGTGGCATCACCGCCCAGATAGGTCTTACCACCATAGGAATACTGGTCGGAATAGAGATAAGAACCTCCGGTAGAATCATCACCGATGCGACCCCAGGATGCACGCACCTTAAACATATCTACATATTTCTTGATGTACTTCATGAATGGCTCCTCGGTGATAGTCCAGCCGAGAGAAGCTGATGGGAAGAACTTGAAGCGATAGTCGGGACCAAACTTCTCAGAACCGTTGTAGCATCCGTTCAACTCGAGCATGTAGCGCATCGCATAGTTGTATGTGGCACGGAACACCCAGTCTTCACGGTAATGTCTGAAAGAAGAACCGCTGGCATATTCGTTGCGGTTGAATACACCCATTGCACCCACTTCATGATTGCCGAACTTGCGGTTCCAGTCGAGCTGAGCCAGATAGTAGAGACGGCGATAAGTAGCACCCGTATTTACCCTACCACCATTGACGGTCCAAGCCACAGACTCATGGTAATCCTCGCTCTGGTCATAGGAAACTGAGCCATCATCAGGGTTAATCCACTTCAGCTGCGGATCCATATACTGGTCGCTGATACCACGCTTCTCCTCTACCATCGTATTGTCAAGAGAAACCTTGGCTACAAACTTCAGACCCTTGGTCAGGAAATCGAGTTTCTGGGTAAGAATAAAGTCGGTGGTAATCTGTGTATTGGTACGATTCTCCACACCGCTTCGGGCAAGGCTCATCACAGAGTTAGGACAGTCGGCCTTACGTGGAGCATAATATCCATAAGTACCGTCTGAATAAATAGGACGCATCGCATCTGGAGCTGCATGATAGACAGAAGCCCAATAAGCACTGGAATCGCTCGCCGTGTCCCAAGGGAAATGGCGGACACCGTTACTGCCGAAAAGGTTGGTAGAGAACAGAGTGGTCTTGGTCAGATTGAAGTCCAGGTTGGCACGCATGTTAATACGGTTATAGCCGAAACCAGACTGATAGCCACGACCGCTGGTGAAGTCCTTGAACAGGTCACCTTCGTGAGAGAAGTCAACAGCTGCAAAATACTTCACGAGTTTGGTACCTCCCGAAACATCCACGCTGGCATTGTAAGACATGGCTGTGTTGTTGAACAGTTCCTTCTGCCAGTCTACGTTAGGATAGCGGTCCCATTCTTCAGCATTGGCAGGGTTACGATACTTGTCAATAATAGCCATAGGCTTGTAAGAACCCCAGGAACTTTCGTTGTTGATGTTCAGCTCGCGCTCCACCGCTCTATTCAGAAGTCGGAAAGTATCATAAGAATCATATTTCTCTGGCAACTTGGAAACCACCTTCATGGTAGCATTCGCCTTCACGTGTACGGCAGCCTTACCTTCCTTACCACGCTTGGTAGTAATCAGGATGACACCATTACCACCCTTCACACCATAAACGGCAGTGGCAGAAGCATCCTTCAATACGGAGATGCTCTCTACTGAAGAAAGGTCAACGGTGTTCATGGCACGCTCCACACCATCCACGAGAACGAGAGGGTCGTTGGAACCGTTGATAGAAGTCTGGGTACGGATTACGATCTTAGGATCTTCCTCACCAGGCATACCTGTAGAAGAGAAGGTAACGACACCAGGAAGATTACCCGTCAGTGCCTGACCCAAAGATGAAACTCCGGCATGACGATTCAAGGTTTTTGCATCTGTCTGGGCGATAGAACCGACTACAGAGGCTTTCTTCTGCTGACCATAACCAACCACTACTACCTCGCCCAATGTATTGTCATCAGTCAAGGTAATCTTAAACTGTCTTTTCTTACCTACTTTAACAGTCTGCGAATCCATACCGATGTAGGTAATGACAAGGGATGAATTTTCTGAAGGCACAGAAATCTGGAAATTTCCATCCATATCCGAAATGACACCCGTAGTTGCATTTCCCTTCACTTTCACAGTAGCACCAATCAGAGGCTCTCCTGTGCCGTCAACAATACTACCCTTCACGGTAATCTTCTGGGCTTGTGCGTTCAAGCTGCAGAAGGCTCCCAAGAGGCATAGAGCTGCTGTCCGTTTAAATGTAAACACTTGTTCAATCATGTTGTATCATTTTAATTAAGTTTGTTTCTAGGTGTTGTTACTTCTTGGTTAAAGAACACGGCTGCAAAGTTAGAAAACTGTCATGAGAACGTGTTTTCTTGATGTTCCAAATGTTTTCACTCTTGTTACAACACACCGTAACTACCACATTTCCTGCATTTTGGGATAAAGAAGAAAAAGAGATATAACGTCACAAAAAAATGGCGCATATCACTATGCACCATTTCCGTAAACAATTAAATCTATCTCCCAACAATCTAGTAAGTTCATGAACATGAACTGTTTTCTTTATATAAAAGCATAAATCTAAAAATAAATTCTGCAATTAATTCTTCACAAGTCTCACACCATAAATCTGTCCTACCTGCTTGCCCTTGTGAGCTACAAACTTCACTCTTACTTCCTTCTTGCCCTTAACCAACTCTGAAGGAATGGCATAATCAACGGTCTTAAACTGAGTGGTGCGCCAACGATGACTGTTGTTCACGCTGCAAAGCAACTTGTCGTTGACATAAATATCAAACTCACTGGTGCGCCATTCATCCTGACCCCAGAACTTGAGCTGGAGACTAAGGTTAGTCTCTCCCTTGGTCTGCATCAGATAGCTGAAATAATGACCATCATTTGCATCACGGAAGAATACACCTTCTGTATTACCCTTGTCCGAATTATCGGTCTCCATACGATGGTCAGTCTCCGGCTGTTGTTCTCCAGGGCTCACCTTATCCACAGTTCTAGCCTCCAAAGCCTGACGGGCTTTTTCCTCATCAGCCAACTTCTGCATATAAGCCTTGTACTCATTCTCGCCAAGTGCCAACCAGTACATCATATATCGAGAATCGTGAATTTCGAAGAACGGCTGCAACTCGCCATCGATGGCATTCTCCATGTGAGTGGCAAGTTTAAAGTGCAATGGCTTGCCAGGAATTGGCTTCAGGTCTTTGGCAATGTCGTCGAGATGTTTCGGCAACAGAATAGGAGCCTTGTCAAGAGCCAGTTTCTTTCCACCGGCATACTGTCCGAAACGGCTGTCATCAGCAATGAGCGAACGCATATCCTCCGTTCCCGTCTTCATGCCGAGCAGGATAGGACCATACATGATTGCCACATACTGAGGCACATTGATCATCGGTTTGATGTAAGCGTGCATAGGCATCGAAATCTTTACCTGGTCACCCTTCTTCCATTTGCGCTTGATGCAGACAAATCCATTCTCCTCATAGCTGTCGGCATCAAAACCTACACCCGTCACGGTGAAGTTATCACACCAGGATGGCTTGCGGACTTTCAGGATGAAAGTTCCCTTACCCTTGGCTACTTCTACAACAGATGTCTCAGCATACGGGAAGGCGGTCTGCTGACGAATCACCATCTTTCTATCCTTCCAATTCAACTCGGAAGCCACGAAGAGATTCACGTACAGGGCATCGTTCTCCGCCTTCACACCCTTTTCGTGCGTCCAGACAAACTGTCCATACTTTCCGTGGTCTTCCATTCCTGTTTCCACGCAGCACCACATCGCCTCATTAGGGGCAGAATAGTTGCGGTAATGGCGAGGACGGGCGGGAGTGAAATAGACATAGCCGCCATGCTGCGGATGCTGGGCAGAGAGGATATGGTTGAACATCGCAGTCTCGTAAAAGTCGCCATACATGCCATTAGGCTTTACTCGGTTCAAATCCTCGGTAAGCTTCAGCATATTATAAGTATTGCAAGACTCCGGTCCATCGATGTCGTTGATATAGTCTATGCAAGTTTCCTTAGTCGGAAAGTGCTCACGCCTGCTGTTACCTCCCAAAGCCAGCGAACGCTGACGTGTCACAATTTCCCAGAAATACTCGCTGGCATTGTGATATTGCACATCATGAGCCAACTCAGCGATGCGCTGATAGCCGATAACCTTCGGAATCTGCGTATTGGCATGCATATTGTCAAGGCAGTCCTTGCCGTTTTCCAGAGGAACAAGCAACATTCTGTGGGAGAAGCGGCGGGCACAATCCAGATATTTCTGCTCTCCGGTAATGGCGTATGCATCAGCAAGCACCTCGTTCATGCCTCCATGCTCGTTGCCGAGCATTTTCTCCATCTGTCCGTCATTCAAATCACGCGTAATGTCCACAGCCCAATCGCAGAACTTCAGAAAGAGATTCTTTGCCTGTTCATTGCCGCAATAGAGCCATGCATCACGAAGACCTGCATACATCTTATGAATATTATAGAAAGGTGCCCATGTTCCGAAGTAAGGTCCGAAATCGCCCTTACTGAAAGCTGTCCACATCTTGGCACTATTCGGAACACCACCTATATAGTTATGACACCAGGCTTCAGGACGCTGATTGTTGGCATCAAGCACCAGCTGGAGTTCGGATATCATATATTCCATGCGCTTGCGGCATTCCTCATTACCTGTGGCCGCATTGATGGCAAGAGCCGACAGATAATGTCCGCCCACATGTCCGTCCAGTCCATCCCAGTTGGGATAAGAAGGTTTGCGAGGCTGCAAGCCTGCCTCCTTGCGATAAGGGGCAAGCATACGGTCGCAATCATATTTCAGGAGCACCTGCACGTTCAAGTCGCGAGCATGCTTCAATGGTCCGTCCAGAAGGGTGATGTCGCCCAGCGGGAACTCATCCTTATAAAGTTTATCTTGCGCCACAACACCCAAGGCAGGCGCAATGCTCAGCAGAGCAATCATCAGTTGTTTCTTCATAATTTGATATTATTTTAATTTCTTAATAAAGGTGTATATGCGGACAGTATGTTTACCTGCCTTCCTTACTCACTAAATTTCCAACAGTCCAGGAAGAAGAGGTTCTGCTTCTGGATGTCGCCTCCCTTGAAGACGAAGTAGAGATCATGAACACCCTTTACCTTCTTCACCTGAGTAGAGAAGGTTTTGTATTCATCCTTGGTGTTCTTGATATCCACCTTGCCGATGCACTGACCGTTTACCCCATCAAGACGGATTTCGATGCTGCCGCCAAACATGTGGCAAGAGGCTGACACCTCAAAGTTACTTGCTCCCTTCCTGAAGTCAACACCCTTAACGAGGATATACTTTCCCTCATCAACATTCGTAACCACCTGGTTCCATCTGTTCTTCTGTGCCCACTGATTCTTAGGCTGCGTCTTCAATCCATAGCCCCAAGCCATCGTCTCAGCCTCAACCTGGCGATAAGGGTTGAACCATTCTATCTGCTCCAACTTGCAATCCTGGAAGTATGGCAACTCCTGGATGGTTCCGTCAGGATTGTAAGTCATCTCGGCTGCAGATACCGAACGCTGCTCGGCATGACGTCCCGTCTTCAAACGGAAGATGTCATAATTCAAGCCGAAGCAGTAGCTCTTGCCCTTGTAGTCGATGATGCCCGGATGATTGCCACGAGTGCGAGGCGTATGGTTCATGATATGTCCCTTATATTCCCATGGTCCGAGCGGATTCTTGCTCATCGCATAACCGATGCCCTCAGGACAGCAGGTAG
>OWJS01000052.1_pt1 | contig 33818 bp, 40 predicted proteins | sample 1732961 | NCBI WGS metagenome assembly OWJS01 (sample SAMN05065774, study PRJEB22554) | human gut metagenome | biome: ENVO:2100002; feature: ENVO:00000062; material: ENVO:00002003 | host: Homo sapiens | place: USA
ATCCCCCTCCCGCCAGGCCTATTACTTATTACTTATTACTTATTACTTATTACTTATTACTTCTCACTTCAGCATCCCTGTGCTTATCCAGCGTAGTCAGCTGAATCATCGGTATCTGTGGCTCCACATCCTTCCACCCATTAAACCAGCACACCACATGCAAGGGCACAAGCAGCATATCATGAAAAGCAATCTCCAAAGCCTGCTTCATCGTGAACAGTTCTCGCTTATCCGACCCCGAGTTATTCGTCTGCGTCTTACCAGGCACAGCACCAACAAGGTTAGGGTGCACATTGTCAGCATAGCAAATCGTGTTCGCAGCAGCCTGCACATCCTCATTCCAGTCGCCACCTTCCTTCTGTCCCTCAATGTTCGTCACGCGAATATCGCGCACCTCGTGCCCATCAGGGTTCACATAGTAGCCACTAATCCAAGCCTTGCCCGAGTTCTCCACGCCACACACAAAGTTCTTAATGTTCTCCTTCTCACGCTTCACACGTTCCTGCATCTCCACAGGGTCCGTAATGTTCTCCTCAGTGCAAATACGTTGCCAATACGAACGCTCAATCTCCACCTGATACTTCACACTCGTCGTGTTTCTAAGCTTCGCACGCTTACCAGTCGAAATCAAACGCTTCTCGTCATACGATCCACCTCGCAACACCGCACTCCAGTAAGGAACGGGGTAATATTGGCACCCAGCCGTCGGGAAACGCATCAGCATCGCAAACTTTCTGCACCGCTGTTTAGGTCTCCCATTCGGCTCGTGCGTGTCAGGGTCAATCCCCATACGTTGGCACAAATCCCCATAAGGGTCGTCAGGATCCAACAACTCAATCCTTTCCACACCCGACAGCGTTTCTTGGTAGTCCTGCCAATTCGCATAATACACATGTCCAATGCGTCCACGCTTATCAGCTTGCTCCAATCGGCAGTAGCAAGCCTCCTTATGCACCAAACGGTTAATGCGTGTACCCTCACGATTCAAGATAATCACACACACCGAGTAGTAAAAATATTTCATGTCCGTCATTTGGTCGAGCATATATCTGGGCATAAACTGTCTACGCATCCACCGCTTCACATCTGCGTTTTGCGTCACCTCGCCCGATGCAGCATCCACCATGCGCAGTCCTGCCCCATAGCAAGTCAGCACATTAAACAGTTTATTCTGAGCCGTCACCTCGTCTCCCCCCACCAACGCAATCAGTTCATAGGGCAATTGATTGTCATCGCCAAAAGGCACATACAGCTCATTCTCAAACCCAGGCACGGGTCTCACAAGCAACCGCCCACTAGGCGAGTCAAAAACCGAGGTAGTGTCCGCCACCTCCTGCATCACCGCCTGAAATGGCGTCTGCGGTATGTCAAATATCTCCGAAGTTGTCATCCTCTCAACCCTCCTTTCATTTATTTCATTTTTCTTGTCTTTTCCATTTTTCAAGCGCCAGCCCTGCGCGGTCGCGCCCACCTTCTAGCCCTTCTAGCTCCTCTAGCCCATCTAGTCCTCCTAAAAGAACGCCTCGTCAAAGCTCCCGTCAAACGTCCTCACGCCAACAGGGCTTGCAAGTCTCGCACCGTCTCCAGCCTCACGCCAGCTCACGGTCGCCACAGGAGCCACGCACCATTCATTACTCTGTTTCACATCACACCCCGTCAGCACAATCTCCTCGTCATCACCCATCAGCCAAGCCCTTCGCGCCACAGCCAAGTCCCTCAGCAATCGTTCCATGGCGAGCGTCATGTGTCCCGTGTTTGCCTCCCACTCAGTCTGAGCCGTAATCAAGTAATTCCGAGTCACACCCCCAATCCGAGCAGCGCTATAAGTAGGTTTCAACTTCTCTTCCACCGATCCCCAAAAGTAGAACGTATCATCCACCCCAAAAGCGTTCCTATACCGCACCCCCGTCACAGGAGCCAAGTTCCGTCCTTGCTGCACCATTCTGTAGCGCATCACTCTCGCATTCACGCGCACCGAGTAGCTCACCAGGCTCCATTCTCCATCAGCAGGAGCCTCAAGCACTTTAGGCGAAACATCCACCTTCAGCAGTCCGCCATTCTCTGTAGTCTCCACTTCCAGCAACTGTTGCTTTGCGCGTACCTCCTTAGTAGCAGCGTTCCACCAGCAAGCATCCACACAAGCCTGGGTTCCTGCGCTCCAATCATCCGTCAAGTACAAATACAACACCTCTCGAGCATCAGGTGGCAAAAGCTTCACCTCGCGTCCCGTAAAGTTCAAAAACGACTTTCGCACCACATCCTCAGCCGTAGCACGTGCCAAACGCACACGGCAAGACACAAGCTTACAACTGCCACACGGCTGGTCTCCCACTTTCAGCACAAGCGTTTGCGGAGCAACCCCATCCATGGCATCTGTAGTAGCGTCCCGAAGCAAAGGCATAAGGTTATCCAGCCTAACCACACCATCAGTAGGCGTCAGCGAAACGTTCAGCAGCGTCTTGTCACCAAGCTTCAACTCCACCGTTACAGCCTTCACCACCTCCCCCTGATTCGGCGCAATTTCCACCTCCACCACATTTAGTTCCGATGGAAACATCCAATTGCGCCACACACCCTTCAGCGTTGCATTCATACTTTCAAGTCAAATTTAGCAAGTTTTTTTATTAGTTATTAGAGCGCAAAAAAGTCCCGACCCAGCAATAATCCCCACAACGAACCACCACCAGCTCGCTCCTATGCGTTTCTCTTTTTTCTCCCAAACAGTCTTCGATCCTGCCTTCTTTTTCCCGTTGTCAATGCGGAGCGTGTCAACTCTCACCTTATACACCGTGTCACATCTCACCTGCAAGCGGTCTCTATACCTCACCTTCGTTTGCATCACAAACACCGAGTCGCCCCGCTTCTCCTGCAGCACAAACACGCTGTCATGCTTCACCACGCTATCAATGCGAGCCTCCGTCACCTTCAGCGTATCCGTCTGCACCCTCACAACAGGCACATATTCCACGCGTGTAGCGCAAGAGCACATCAGCACCCCCCACACCAACAACAAAGTCCATTTCCACATACCATTCACCTTTTTTTCAAGTTACCATTCAAGTAGTCCTCCAGCCAATCTAGCCAATCTAGCCCCTCTAGCTCCTCTAGTCCCTCTAGTTAAACTCCTTCTCCGCCTCAAAGCAAGGGCAAGCCTTCCCCTTATTAAAGTAATGGTGTCCCACCACTCGAGCTCTCGGATACTTCTTCTTCAACCGTTCCACAAGTGCCACCAGCGCAGCCTTCTGTGCCACGGTTCGAGTGTCCTTAGGCGTGCGTCCGTCCGCAGCGAGTCCACCAATATAGCACACCCCAAGGCTAATGCCATTCACACCAGCACAATGTGCGCCCACCTTAGTTTCATCGCGTCCTTTCTCCACGGTGCCATCAAGTTTCACCACATAGTGATACCCTATACCGTCCCAACCCTTAGCACGATGCCAACGGTCTATGTCCTTTGCGCAAAAATCCTTACCCTCTGCCGTAGCCGAGCAATGCACAATAATATACTTCACTTTCTCAGGATATAAAGTTGCCATAATCTTTTAAATTTTTCTTCTTAAACTCTTTCCTTTTTTGAAACTTTTTTTGTTACCTTTGTGCTCAACTCTGAAAGGGCTGCAAACTTTTAGCCATTTCCGAATAAAGATTTATTAGAACACCTAACAGCTACACGAGTTTGCCGTGTGGCTGTTTTTTTCGTTTACCCATTTCTCTCATCGCCATCCTTCTCCTTCATAACTTCTTCCACAGCCTCCCCAACATCCGCGTTCTTTCGTTTCAAGTAAGCCACAAAAAGCCGTTTCACCGATAAACGCTTCTTTATGCCATGAATGTCGCACACATGTCCATAGATGCTGTCAAACTCTATCAGCAGAGCAGCACCAACGCCTATCGCGCCTCCCATCACATCACTACCCCAACCAAAGGGCTCAAGCGTAGCCTTAGCAAGCAGCAAACCAAATATAATAAAGTTCACATACTCCAAAAACTTACAGATCGTCCTACGCAAAGCACGCGACAATCTAAAGTTCTCCTTGCGCACCACCACGCTTGCCGTTAGTCCGCTCCAAAAGTCGGTTATTACCAGTACAATGATAAACAACACGGCCCACCGCAGGTCAAACAGCACTTGCAGCAGCTCTGCATAAAAGGTTCCACCTATAATGGCTCCACTCGCAGTCAACACTGGGTTCGCCTCACTCGTCGATACCGTCTTAATCATACCTTCCCCCTCTCTTTTTCATCATTTAGCTTCAAGTGCCCTAACCTTGGCTTCAAGTGTTTCAATCCTTGACCTCAGCGAACTGATGTTCTGAATATTTGTAGCAATGTCATCTCGGTTGGCGGTGATTCTGTTATCAACCGTAGTATCAAACAGCGGAAGTGCCTTCCATGCCAAGTCCGAGCCATTGATGTCCGCCCTCATAGTCGCTTTGTTAATGCGAATGCGTCGATAGTGGTTCTGCCCATTGTCTCGGAAGAGTTTCTGATACACCCAAATGATGTAATTGTTCGGGTTAGAAGGATTTTCAATGTACGACCATTGCATCACAAGCGAGGATCGGTTCTTGTCCTTAGGAGCATTCCAAATGATAAAAGGAAATTCTCGGTACTTTTCAGCGAGTTCTGCCACAAACCGATCTTTCTCTGCTATGTCGTAATTGTCAACAGTCCCAAGGTTATAAACACCAAAGTTTTCCAGTTTCTGAATGCGAGTCTTATTCTCATCAATGCGTGTCTTCTGCGATTCCAAATCCTCTTTCACTCCGTTGTCAAGAGTTTTCCAGTCGCTCCATGTCGCATCTACGCAAGTACGATAAGCAATAGTAACACCTGTTTCACTATTAAGCGAAATTTGGTTACTCGTCACCATAAGACAACCTTCAACCCAAATGGCAGATTTCTTACTTGCAGCATGCTGCACAATGAATGTCACAAAAACAGGAACACCGCCCACCCTTACCAAGTAACGTCCACTTGTTAAGGTTTTCCCATTCGGAAGTCCCTTATAGGTTAGCCCATTCAAAAAAGCATTGAAATCACCACTCGAATCAAATTCCTCTAACACGCCAATCTCCCATTTCTTCAGCATGTCAAGATAGGTTATATCTTGTGACGTTACAACGCCAGCCTGAGCACTCGAAGCCCTTCCTATCGTCAGTGTTTTGTTGCCATCACCCCCAAAGTTCGTGTAGTTAATCTTCACCGCGTCTGCACTGTTCGCGGTTACCAGCGTATGGTTTGTAATGCGTCTAAAAACATCATTGTCCATCAGTCCGCGCTGACTATTACTAACATTGGGTAACATCACTTGGCTGTAGGCTACCTCCCTTTCGTCGTTATTAGCTCCCCAATTCTTAAAGCGCAAAAACATGTTACCATCCGTTCCATGCCGATAAATCCAAATTTTACCGCATAGTGCAAGGTGCATCGCGTCTGAACTATTCGAGTAAATATAATTCTTATTGTTTCCCGTAGCCGAAATTTGAGCCGTTGGCATGGCACTCTCCAAATCCCCACAAATCGTCTTCCATCTATGCCAAACACTATTCTCCCCAAAATAGCGTGAGGCAATCGTAAACCCTTTCTCATGGTTAATGGATAGCGCATTATTAGTCACCGCAAAAAATCCTTCAACCCATACAACAGCTATCTGACTGGCAACACTAAGCACAACATAAGTCACAAAAAGAGGAACACCACCCACCACGGCACGATAGCGACCACTCTTCAAAGGTCCATCGGGTCTCAGCGAATCCATGTAACTATTAAACTCGGCAAAATCCTTAAAGTCGGCTTCCCGCAACTTTCCAACAAGCCAAGGCTTCAGCACCTCCAAGTATTCCGAATATTTCGTCATCAACTGGTTGGTAGCACCATTCGTCGCAGCTGCCTCACTGCTTGCTGCATCTATCGCTTCGCAAAGATCCACCAACACCTTACCTACACGTGTGGCAGTGTTGGCGCTCTCATTTCGCTCATCGCGAACCTCTGCAGCAGCTCTCTTAATCTCTTCAGTAGTCATAAAGTAATTTCTAAGGTTTTAAACAAGCAAAAAAGGAGCAAGCCCTACACTCACCGTTAGGATGCAAGCACATTTCTCTGCAGCACGGTCGGGTCGGGTGTCGGTTATCGTGGCTATTGCCATAGGTCGTTCTGCACATCCCAACAACAACTTCGATCCATCCACCTGGGTCAACAACCAAGCCATAGGCTCTGCATCTGCCATAGGGCTATCCGCAAGAGTAGCGGTGAGCTTCGAAGTGAACGCTCGCACACCATCAGCACGCTCATCACTCACTTCAAGCCCTGCCAACCCTACAATCGGCACTACCTCCCAAGGCACATACGACGGCATAAAGGCGTGTACACCATCGGGCATAATCTGCAACATTGCCAAGTGCTTGGCTGCAGCCTTCTCTATTTTGTTTATATAGCGCATAGCTTATTTCTCATTTTTTTCGGCTTCAAGCTCACTGTCTGCTTCTTCCATCAGTTGCTCCTCAACTTCTTGCACATAGCGAGCCTCAAGTTTCTTAGCCTTTTCCAAAATGCCTGGCACAACTCTAAAGCCTGCCACACTCGGGTCGGTGCTAATCGTAAAGTGCTGAGGAACGATCACTGAGTAGTCGGGAGCATTGTGTTCTTCCTTGTCAAGCTGAGTGCCTTTTAAGTAGGTCGCAGTAACAGCAGCAAATGCCTTCGCATCTTCTTGCTCTCGTGCCATTTGCCAACCTTCCTCACATCTGCAACGAAATAGGTAGCGGTCATAATCGCGTGTCAAGCGTCCCAAGTTACCCAAGCAGATCTTTATAATGCGGACATCCTCATAAGCCTGCGACACGCCAATCCCATGTCGCTTTTGCAGCTCACCCACAATGTCCTTATCCACCAACCGCGGGTTCTGGAGCCAATAGGCATACAACTCGCGCAGTCGCAACATCCGCGCTTGTACAGCTGGAGCCAACTTAGCCTCCCGCATCTCCTCAACCGAAGCAAGCAAATACCGTTGTGCCCTCTCCACAAATTCAGCCTTCATTTTTCCTCCTTCTTTTTTTAAAAGCCTCCAGCCCTTCTAGTTCTAGCCCTTCTAGCTCCTCTAGCCCATCTAGCCCCTCTAGCTCTCCTTTCTCTCAAACCCATCATACTTCTTCCAGTTCTTCCGATACTGGTCATCTAAGCTTTTCAGCACCTTCAAGTGTTCATAGCGGTCACAAGGAGCAGCCTCTTCAAGCGTCTTCAGCGTCTCAAACGTCTGTTTCATCTTAAAGTAAATCTCCCCATTCTTCTCATACAACGCTTGAATCTCGGCTGGCAAACTCTCATGGTCGGCTCTACGGCCTCGGTGGGTTCCTTCAGGGTGATCAACATCTGTGCTCACAACAGGAGCACCTTCTTCCAAACTCTCTTCTGCCACAGGCACAACCTCACGCTCCATTTCCTCAATGCCCTGAGCCGTCAGTCCATCAAGCAAAATGCGCAAATGTTTCTTCAACTCATGCTCTATCACAGGAGCATAACGTTGTGGAGCAATACAAGCGCCATTATAAAGAATGCGGTTACGGTTCAGCTGCAGCAAAAGCAATGCTCCCGCCGCCACATCGCGTTCGGCAGCGGGAGTATCTAAATAAGCTTTAATCTTATCAATCATTACACGGTCTCGTTAATGATACCATCATCCGTCTCAATCTTACCACTGTAGAAGGGAGCAGGGTAGAGGTCGGTTGCCTCAATCTCCAAGTCGGTACCACCATTCGTGCTTGCACCTTCACCCGTACTACCCTTGGGTTTCGTCACGGTGTTAAACATGTCATTACCCAACACGCGGTACTGACCATCACGTTGCTGCACCAAGTACACCAAATCATCGTTCATTGCCATACCACAGAAGGCTGCAGCCTCTGCAGTGGTGCCTGGATACGAAAGTGTGACTTTGTTAAGCACCGTGCACGAGGGGTGTTCGCCTTGCGTTTCCCACTCCAAGTTGCCCTTGTTCAGTGCCAAGTCTATGCTCTTCCACTTCTTTTCAGCGGCAAGCGTAAAATCGCCTGCATACACCGCAGCCGTCTTCAGCGTAGTTCCCGTAGCCGAAGGGTCGGGTAGGGTAGGCCACTTCACAATATCGCGCTTAGCAATATAGTAAGACTTATTCTTAATACCAGGAATCACACGTTGTCCTTGGCAAAAGCGCAAGCTATCATAAGGAGCGCCTGCAGCGCACTGTGCGCCTGCAGTACCAGCATTATCTGCCATATCAATTATTTTTTTTATAGTTATCGTTCTTATCTTCTCTCTATCTTTTCTCACGCACTAACCCGCGCGGTCGCGCCCTCAAGTCTCACCCTCAAGCCTCACCCTCAAGCGCTAACCCGCGAGTTCGCGCATCTACGCTCACACAGATGCAGTTGCAGCCTTCAGTTTTGCCACCATCAGCATTTCAGAACTAAGGGTCTTAAACTGAACACCGAATGCCATTGCAGCCTCAAGCGTCAGTTTCCAAGAGTCATACTTCTCGATCGCCAACTTCTCAGCAGGATTTTCACCTGCGCCATAACCGTATACCATATTGCTCTTCGGTGCAACGTGAATGTAAGATGAACCTTTCTTCGAAGCCAACGGGCAGAACTCCCAAAGGTTATCGCTACCTTCAAGGAAGGTTTTCTTAAACTCCTTGTTATAAGGCAAAGCACCATGCAACATCTGGTAGTTGCGGTTATAAGCCGTGTACAACTCTTTCGAGCAATAAATCTTCACATGCTGTTCCTTCAACTCATCACTGGCAGCATCAAAGATCGAGTTGAAAGTGTCCACTGCGTTTGCACTGGTAATGGCTTCGGCAAGTTCCATATAGTTGCCCTTAGCAACCGCAAGGTTACCCTCTGTTTTCTCAGTGTCGGTAATGGTGTCGAAGCCATTAAAGAGGTCTTTCGTAGAGTCGCCATTGGCATTGCGCTTAGCGTTCCAAATAGCCATATTAAGTTTACGGCCCAATTTGCCCGCTACAAGCATCAAGATACTCTTGTTTACATCAACTCCCTTCAAGCCTTCGCCTTGAGTCACAAGCGAACCATAAATCGTTCCCCACACCTCGTTGGGGTCAAAACCATAAGCGCAGTTGCCCAAGAACAACTCAAGCTCGCGAGGAGCAATCTTAAAGTTGCCATCTGCCTTACGCGTATTCTTGTAAGGACCAAGTTCTGCATCGCCATCAAGTTGACCGAACACATGATTTCCCTTCAACCCTGGAATGCCTTGCATGTGCTGCAAAGTTGCCTGAGCAGCGGTTACAGGCATAATCAAAAGGTCTTTCTCATACTTAGTGGCGCTCTTCTGTAATGCGCCAATAGTAGTAATCGTATTTGCCATGTCGTTATCTATAAATATTCTTTTCTTCCCGTTTTCTTTCTTATCCTCGCAGCGTCAACAAATGTCGTCGCAACGCCTAAATCACATCTTTAAACTTCTGGTAGAAGTTCACGGCTTCCGCACCTGCAAGGTTCATTTCCTCTGTGTTAGCAGTAGGTGATGCCTTGCCCGTAGTGTCGCCATCCATACCGCCAAGTTCCTTCACCTTAGCTTCGGCTGCTTCCTTCTCGCTCTTAAATGAGGCAAGAGCACCCTCTACTGCCTCAAGCTGTTCCTTACTAAGAGTAACACTGCCATCTTCAGCAGCTGTTAAGTTTTCCACACCAAGAGTAGCGCAAAGCAAAGCAAGCGCAATCGTTGTTGTCTTCTTGTTCATTTCGTTCTCGTTGTTTAAGTTATTTTTCGGGGTCGCAACCTCACTGTCATTAGCAACACTACCAAAGAGCGAGCGCAAAAAGCTCACCACCTTCTCCAATGCCGAATCTCCCATACCTGAGCTTAAGCCATTAGGCGCACCATTACCATCATGTGCACCATTACCACCAGGAACAGACAAACTACCACCTATTTGTGGCAAAGGCAAACCACAAGCCACAAAAAGTTCGCGGTCCGAAGCACTCAGGTTCTTGGGTTGCTGTTCTTCTTCGTCGGGGTCAATCTCATCAATCAACCCATACTTCAAAGCTTCTTCAGCAGTGATCCATCGTTCTTCGCTCATCAGCGCAGCCATGTCCTTGGCTTCGCGTTTACTTCGCACCGCATAAATCGAGGCAATCACGCGGTCAATCGTGTCAAGCTTCGCCTGGCTCTTTCTAAGTTCTGCAATCTTGCCTTCAAGTTGCTCCTTGTTGTAATACCCCCAAGTCTCACTAAAGCCCGAAGCCTGGTGAACAAGCATCAGTGCATAACGGCTCATCACTACCTTCTTAGCGCCCATGGCGAGAATCGTTGCAGCACTCGCTGTCATGCCCACAATGTAAACCGTCACATCCCCATGGTCCAAAAATTGTTGGCGAATATCAAGTGCCGTCATCACATCGCCCCCATACGAGTTAATGCGCACCGTGCAAGGCTTCCCCTTCAACGGCTCAAGCTTACTCTTCACATACCCCTTCGAAATAGGATACCCAATGTAAGAGTCAATTTCAATGTTATAATTTCGTGCCATATCTTCTTTTTCGTAACAACACCCCACGTAGCATGTTGCAAGGGCGAAGATACACCTTTAACTAAAAAAATAAAAAGACACGCAAACACACCTTTCAAACACACCTTGCACACACACCTTGCACACACACCTTTCAAACACACCTTGCAAACACATAAAACACACCACAAAAAACTCAATTCTCAGCCAAAAGGCATCAAAACTGCACATCATTCCCCATTTTTTTTAACCATCCCTAAACCATCCCGATACCATCCCGATACCACCCCGATGTCATCCCAATACCATCCCGATACCACCCCGATGTCATCCCAATACCATCCCAATACCATCCCAATACCACCCCAATACCACCCCAATGCCATCCCGATGCCCACCCCAATACCACTTCAATACCATCCCGATACCACTCAAATACCGCCCAAATACCGCCTCCAAACCTTACTTCAGTTTTTCCGCCCTAAGTTTCTTCACTCTTCCCATTTTTACGCATCTCGGCAGGAGCCGAAGGCTAAAAATGTGCGGTGTCACACCTTTCCCACCCACCAACGCCCTGCACCCCCCGGGGGGCCACCCCCTCTTTTTTTTAGCGGAATATGCACTACCTCTGTTATCCACCGCCTGTAACTCGTAACACAAAAACTTGTTGCGGGAATCGCTCGCAACCGATGTAAAGGGTATCGAAGGCATCGCTACCATCCGTACGACTCTCAAGTTTGTCCTCCTCGGTCTCTGCCAACTTCTCGCCTCGCTTATCCTTCTTGCCATTATACACGCCTGCGGTTTGAACCGACACCAATAGGTCTTGGTTCTGCGCCTCGTTAAAGTAGGGCACCAATCGGGCTTGACCTGCAAAGCCTCGGTTAATGAGTGTGTACTTCTCCATGTGGCGCATAGGGGCACCTATATACACAGGGCGCACACGCCATCCGTGCTTTTGCAACTCATGCGTAATCACCCACTGAAAGTCTTGATCGTTCACCGCATAGTTCGACCCTAAAGCCGTTGAATCGTAATAAAACACCACTTCGTGCAGTGGGAAGGGTGCGTAATATTGGCAAAAGTCTGCCACGAGTTCAGGCAACTTGCGGTCGTACTTCACGTAGAAGCTCTTCACAACATTGAGCCTTCGTCGGTCCTCGTCTACCTGTCCGCACACAAGCCAGTTGATGTTGGCATTAAAGTCGAAGGCTATGATGAGGGGGTGAGTGGCCATAAGGTCGGAGTCGAGCCTGCAGGTGTTGGCAGCTGTGCCTATGGCTTTAAAGTCGTAACCTAGGGCATCGAGTTTGCTATGGTCGGTGGCGGTATACTTGTTGCGCGGTTGCATCGACGAGTAGAAGCCATCTTTCAGTATGCTCACCGACTGACACAGAATGCTGGTGCGAAACACCATTGGGGGCAAGTCGCGTCGCATTTGTCGAATCCAAGCTTCTCCAAGAACTTCAATGTTTGTGAGTGACGAGTATCGTCTAAACAATGTGGCATGTTTGCGCAAGTTACTAAGCACACGTTGCACTTCTGCGAGTTTGCGTGGTAAGTAAGGAGTTGAATCTCCTTGCTTAATTCGCCAACCCACTGAAAGTTCTTCGGCTGTTAGAGCTTCAATGGTTTCAATGAGTTCAGTGTCAAGGTCTTTTTCGTAGCGCATAAACCAAGAACCTGTTTTAGTCACGGGCATATCACTTGTAATGAGCATGCCATGATGAAAAGGCAAATCCCCAAATTCTCTTTGCTGTCCACGGTTAGCAGGAAATGTTTCATCCTTTAATCGTTCAAAGTTCACAAATTTCGCCTCGTCAATGTCTATAAAGTCAAAACTCTTTGAATTACTCGTACCTACGCGGTCTTGACTGATAATTTGTCCTATAGCTCCCGTGTAAAACGATATCACGTTTTCCCAATTATCAGGCACAACAATAGGGTCGGGCCAACCAAGTGCACGAGATGGTCTGTGTCCGATGTCCCAATGCACCCCACGATGGTATCCCCAATCCTCCCAATGTTGAAACATTGAGGGTAGTGTATTAGTTTTAGCACGTATGGCAGTAGGAGTTACAAATGCGGTAGTACTGCGTGGCATTTGTTGAAAGTTGCGCAAGTTAATCCACGCATGCAGCACACTCTTACCCGTACCACGTCCTGCTACTATCACGTTAGTATGTGCATCTATGGCACACACTTCGCGCTGCATGCGGTTAAAAAATACCTCCATAGTTTATCTCGTTTAGTCTGTTCATTTTTTACCACGCTTGTGGCAGTGTTTTTTACCCAAAATTATGCCAAAGTCTTCATACGAGCGTCGCATCCTGTAAAACTTCTGTCGCACCCCTTCACGAAAGTCATTGTCAATGCCATGTTTTTGACACCATTGGTCAATGGCATTATTAAGAGGCTCGTTAGCATGAATCATAGGAGCAAGGTCGCTCCAAATGTGTATACGGAATAACGTTTCGATGGCTCCAGCCATTTTAGCATTTCCTCTGCGTGAAAGGTGGTGATAGTATTCAGGTCGTCGGTGTGCATTGTCGGTTATAACAACAGCCACACACGTTGCAGGCTTCATCTTTAGTGCATGTTGTGTTGCACAATCGTCAGGAGTACGTTGCAGCAGTTTGTGCAACAGATGGTTTTCGCAACTTTGCGAAGGAAAACGAACTGGTTCTCCAAATGCGTGAACAAGCCATTGGCGTAGATAAGGTTTTAGATGCAGAAGCACGGTAATGTCTTTCATCTATCAGAAAGTTTATAGAGAAAGTGAAAAGGATCTTATACAAATATACAGAATTTAATTCATTTGCGAATGTTTCTTACTGCAATAAAAAAAGATTCTTCTCTCGCGCACACATGAGTTTTTTTTCGTTATCGCATTGACTACAACACTACATCATTGATTATCAACAACTTACGCAATTACAACCTTGCTACATTGTAGTCAGCCTTTACTACAATGTAGTCACTTGTAGTCAAATGTAGTAAGGATTTTGCCCGTTTTTGTTTCTTGTAACTCCTTAATAATCAGACAATTATAAAATTGTAGTCAAATGTAGTCAATGTAGTCACGAAATAAGGGGTCGTGAGAGAAAGTTGCACAAAATTCGCCTTTCTTCCCCTTTTTCCTCAAAAATATCCCATCCTTATTACTTGTTGGGGTACAAAAAAGCCCCGTGCTATCCTCACGGACTGCACGGGGTACACTCAAATAATCAACCCAATTCAATCATAATTTCTACTCATTTTCTACTCATTGCGTTCTTCGTTCATTTTCTTAATAATGCTTTGCGATCTCCGAAAGTCCGATCCCTTAAATTCTTCGGGAAATTCCTCTTTTATAGCATTCAAAACATTTTCATTAGCTCGAAATAAAGCAGCAGCAACCACCTCGTCAGCAAATGCAGCAGCCGTGAGCAATCCAGCAAGTCTCCTTATACTTGTATTTCCGCGTGCATGCGTAATATCAACATTATCTTTGTCACTGTCACTTTGTTCAGCAGCAAGCATAAAGAAACAGCGGCTACTTTCATCCTTACTCTGCCAATCCTTTAAACTTTCCACAGCGTCCTTACGCTCATCTTTAAAATCCGCGTCAGCAACTCTAATACCAAATGCTTCTAAATTCTTTTCCATTGTCTTGATGTTTTTTTAATGTTAGATAATTATTGTGCATAAGCAAACCAAGCCATCAGCCAGTTCGCTCATTTCTTTTCAGTCAGTAAATCCACCACTCAGTTGATCTTCAAGTTCAATGCCATACCTTTCCACAATCTTTTCATAGTTAAAGCACATCGCTTGCAACACCTGCTCTTTGTCTCGTGTATGTCCATCGCCCGTCACCACCACCTGCTTAATGCCGTGAATAATCTGTTTAAAACGTACGCTTCTCACATAGCCCAAAAAGTAGTCCGAGTTCTCGAGGTATATCTTTAGCGAATCCTCAGGCAATGCCGAGTCACCCGTTTGCAGTGCCGCACGCTTATACAAGCTAAACAATCTACTCTTGTTCACATATATCACGCGCCTTGGAGCACCAAAGTCATAATTTTGCTTTGTAGTGCGCAGCGTTTGTTGCGTCGATATTTTATAGTCAGCAGTAGCAAACACCTCACCCGTGTTCTTCAAGTAAGCCACAGCCGTCCAGAACATAGCCAGCTCGTTACCCGTGTTCAAAATGTCATTCTGCGTCTTAATACCATCCACACACAAGCGCAGCACCTCAGCATAGTGAAACGGAAAGTCCAACTTCGCTTCCAACACCTTAAACGCTGCAGCCACCTTACACCAATTCTCCACAATACGAGTGTCCAACCGTGCATAATCCGTCATACGGTTCACCTCGTTGCGCACCAAAGCATAGTTATCGGCAAAGTTTGCAGCAAAGTGTTTACGATGCTTCAACACCTCAATCGTCAAAAACGACAAACCAAACTTCTGCACCTCGCGTAGCGCAGCAAAGCGTCGGCACTCTTCGGTGGTAAATTCCGATCTCGGAAACGACAAAAACAAACAGCGCGAAAACAAAGCAGGGTCAGCAGTAGGCATTTCCTGTCCACTCACTATCACACCACTCTTCACACTCGTCATAATGCGAGCATCGAATGAGGCACCCGACATCTTCACACGTCCCACGCCATCATACAACCCCTTCAAAAACTCAATCTTGTCAGGTCTAATATCATTCTTATACTCATCCAAGTGTACCAAAGCATTCGATGCAAAAGCCACATCATCATTCAGTGCCGTAGCTGTAGAGTTACGCAAGTTTGGAGCCTTGTTGTCGCTCACAAAGAAAGCCATCAGCGCAGCACCAAGCTCCGTTTTACCCGATCCTTTCGGTCCAAACAAATTCAGCAGCGGAAACGAGCGCGTGCTGTCCGTCACCACATCCCTAAACAATGCAGCCACCCAGTAACACAACCCCACAATGCCATTGTTACCGTACACCATCACAAAGTCCTTCATATATTGTCTAAAAGGCACATTCTGCAACGTTTGATGAATAAACTTACGCTCACGTTCAAACTTCTTTCGGTCCTCCCTGTAAAGCTTCGAGGCAGCAGGAATATACCAATTCTCACCACTCTGCAAACGGCAAACGCCAAAGTCATCAGCCTTACGGAAGCTCCCATCCATCCACACACCATTGCCAAAGGCATAAAAGCCCGCCTGGTTCCACCCCAACTGCTTAACCAATCGTGAGGTCTCCGTGTTCTCGTAGAGATAAGTCTTCAACTTCATTAGCTCGCGGTCACCCGCCATCCACATGTAGTTACCAATACTTTCAATGCGTTGCCTAAACTTGCTCAAACTCACCAAGTCTTCAATCGCCATCTCAACCACATCTTCAGCACCCTTATTATTCTTTATATAAAAGATGCGCTTAGGCTGATCAGCATCCTTAATGTGGAACACAGGTCTCATCGTAAAGTTACTCCACTGAATATCCGAGCCTTTCTCCGTCTGTCCCCAATAACCGCCCGCTTCCTTATAGAAGCCATATTCTCTGAGGTCAATCTCGCCATTCTTACGCTTATTCGTCTTCTCGCGGTCCCAGCGCACCTTCTGAATCAAGCTACGCCAAAACTCCTTACCCCTTCTCACATTGTTAAGCCCATCAAGCAGCATCTCAAGCAGCGTGTCATCAGTCACATACGATGCCAGCGTTGCCACCTGCTTAAACTGAGCGCTCAGTCGGTCACTCGGAGCGTCCTTATCCACAATCTTCTGTGCAGCCCACGTCACAAAGTCCTCCTCCTTCAGTTCAGCCAAACGAGCCGACGATTCAAAAAAGTCGCCAGGATCCTGCTTCAAGTTTCCCTCCTTACAGGGTAATTCGCGCACCGTCACATTCAGCCCAAGCTTCATAGCCAACTCGCCATTGCGCAGCACATAGCCAATGCCCGTACCATAACGTTTACCCGCAGGCACAGGGTCAGCGTCATTTATAAAGCACACATTTGCAGCAGCCCTTCTCACCAACTTAAACTGCTCCTCGGTCCAGTTACCACCCAGCGTAGCCACCACATTATTGATGCCCACCGAGTGCATCTTCATCGCATCAGGAGCACCCTCCACCAAGTACATACGTTCCTCCCTTCGAGCCTGCGCAAAAGCCTCATTCATGCCAAACACCGAAGCACCTTTATGATACACCTCACTCTCCTGAGAGTTCACATACTTAGCAGCATCCACATTGTCCACAAGGTTACGAGCCGTAAATCCCACCACATTGCCACGTCGGTCAAAAATCGGAATCACCAATCGCCCACGCATAAAGTCATACACTCGTCCATTCTCCTCCTTGCGCTTCAACAGTCCAAGTTCAATCAGCAATTCCTGACTCTCGCCATTTTTACGCGCCCATTCAGCTAGTGTGTCCCATTTGTCAGGAGCATAACCCATTTTGGCCTCCGTCACATAGTCCTTGCCAAATCGCAAGTGCGCATAGTTCAGCGCAGTCACCGCGTCAGCATTGCCACCATCATGCAGCAGCGAACCATAAAACTCCGCCACCCTCTCATTCAGTCGCATCATCGCTTCGCGTTTCAGCCGTTGTTGTTTCGTGTTAGCATCCTCAGGTTCGTCTTGTTTCACCTCAATGCCCACACGTGCAGCAAGCCTTTTAACCGCCTCCACAAACGTCAGCCCCTCACGTTTCATCACATATTTAATGGCATTTCCGCCCTCTTGGCATCCGCCAAAGCAGTGCCACAGCTGTCTGCCAGGCGACACATGAAAACTCGGAGTCTTCTCCTCATGAAACGGACAGCAAGCCACAAGGTCCTTGCCCGCCTTCGTTAGTGTCACCCCGCTCTCACGCACCACATCCTCAATGTTCGTGCGGTCAAGCACCTGGTCTATCGTTTCTTGGCTTATCATTCACTTTGTCTTTAATAGGTTGTTTTATATAATCGTAGCATGTTTTAATCCTACCCCAGATTGTGCCTCCCTCTTTTTTGGGAAATCACTTTTTAAAAAGAACCACATTCCAGTTTTTTAGAGTGGCGGAGTGGGGACTCGAACCCCACCAATGTTCCGATCATGTCTGCCTATCCCATTAGCAGCCTATCCCGCCAAATGGCACACGGTCTTCACAGATGGTAGTGCCACAAGTCTTTCTATGGAAAGAAGACTAAGAAATCTAACAACCTATTTCTGCATAACAGATTGTGCCGAGTCGCGGAGTCGAACCGCGCTCAAGTGTATCCCCCCTTGTCTCAACATCGCCTTCATGCAGCAAGAGTCCCACAAGAACCCCCTCTCGGCAAATCGTCTGCAAGCGGTCTTCACAGATAGCTGCAGACTCCATACAAACATTAATAACAAATATATAACCTATGATCTTTCAGTATATGAATAGACTTAAAAATCGCTTTCATCTATATACCTATAAGATTGAGGTGCTTTAACACCAGGATATTTAGCAATTATATCAATCGGTTCTTTATAAGGGCGGAAAGAATCTAAGACTATGGCATATGCTTTATCTTTATTCATATAGTATCTCATAAAACTTTCTTCTGTCATACCCGACTGCGCATGGGTTTTCTGCCAAATTTTATATGGAGTATCAGATAGAATCCTTTTAAACTTGATTTCACCAACCAATTTCTTTACATTACCAGATGAATAAACGACAATCGTATCTATATCTCTCCTCTTAAATTCTTTTTTGCGAAATTCATATTGTTTCTCCCCAGAAATAATTTTTTCTACATACTGAGGTTTAATCGATAATAAAATTTTCATTGATATTTCCTTTTTCAAGTGGATTTATATATTCCTTCATTCATAATCCTTGCCACCCATCCAGGCATGCCAAGCCATCCAGCTCTCATCGTCTCCAACGCCAAGCCATTCTTCAAAGCACACACATCATCGTCGTCATCAAGGCCCTAAAGCTTTGCGCCATCCAAGCATCATGCGTCAAATCCTTTCACCTATTCATATTCAGTTTAAAATGCAGCCCGCTGTCTTGGCACCCAAGCCTCAAGCGCCAGCCACACCACATACATTCTGCTCACATCGCGCAGCCTTCACACCTCATGTCACACAGCCCGTCAACCCAACCTCAGTCTTGCCATAATCATTAAAAAGACCTCAGTTCGAGCCATGCCATTCACACCATGTCGTGCGTCCTCATGCACAACCTCACGTCAACACACGCATTCACAGCCCTTCAAGGCAGCAAGGAAAAATTTCACACACACACATATCGTGTCATTAGTCACCTTCGTGCCACATACGCTTCCACCATCTGTTCCTCATTCCAGTCAGGATGGTTCTCGCACATCGCAGCATAAGCGCCATTATTCTTCATTTCACTAATCACATGGTCCTTATAGTCCATGTGGCAAGCCATAGCAAAACCAAAGCTCAACACCACACCACAAACCAACCATCTCACAACATTCCAAACCTTCTTCAACATATACCTTTCTCCTTCTTTAATAATTCAAAACAATCTCTTTCTCAAAAATACTCCAGACGTCCTCAATGGCTAAAAACATGAGCCTACCATCTATCGTTTCGCAGGTCAACACACAATTGCCACACTCATCGCTTTCCTCTGTAATGGTCGCATTAAACCACATTTCAAAACTCTGAGATATAGCGTCCACAAAAGCACGCTGCTCCTTAGCCTTAAAGTTCGTCTTCATAATTACGACACTTTTTTCGCCATGCAAAACATGTATATTTACGCGGAATCTATCCAAGCTGTCTGCAATAGTCACACACGTTTCCATATTCCCAATTCTTTTTAAAAAAAGTAATTTAGTAATCCAAAACAATCGTTTCCTCAAAAATATACCGAGTGTCCACCATAGCTAAATTTTGGTTCATCTTCTCGTCCATATCAGCCATCAACACACAATAGTCATTCTTGTCAGTATCCACCACCGTAATCTTGAAATGATCAACCATAGCGTCCACAAAAGCCTGTTGCTTCTCAGCCTTAAAGTTTGTTCTAAACATCAACACTGTAGCATTGCCATTCATATCAAACAAAACCCGCACACTTACGCGGAATCTATCCAAACTGTCTGCAATAATTACGCACGTTTTCATATATCCAATCCTTTTTTCTAAAAGTAAAACACCAAAGTCACCTTGCCTCATTACAAAGCAACCGAGTTCTCAAAAATCTGCATTGTGTCCATAACAATCTCCTCAGCACTCTCCTCCTTCTCAATCCTTGCCATCATCACACAACCACCACACTTGTTCTCCTTCACCTTGAACAAGTCAAACCGCTCATCCATACCCTGCACAAAATCTTGTTGCAGTTCAGCCTTAAAGTTCGTTTCGAACAAAACAACCTTACACTCCCTCACAATCTGCACAGTCACCACATAGCGCTCTTCCGAGTCCGCAATCGCCACTCTCGTTCTCATAGTCACTCTTATTTTTTTAAAGTTAATCGCCAAAACAGGGAACATCGTGTACATTTCGCCACATGGCAGCATCCACATGCACCACCGTGCACAAGCCCCACATCAGCTCCACGCGTCCTTCTTATTCTTTCGGGGGTGGAAACATAGTCCGGTAACATTCCCACACATGCGGCACGTTGGTCAACCGCCATCCATTCCCCATTTCAGCAAAACACACTTGTTGTTAATTCGCTATTGTTTGTTTTATAGGTGGGGTTCTTACCCCAAATGTCAGTAACACTCCTCCCAAGCACTCAAAATGTCCGAGCCCAGAAAAGTCCGCTTACATCCTAATTTCCTATATTCACATTTAATCCAGCCCTTGTCAATCCAGTTATACAGCGTTCTTCGCGAAATGCCCAAGAGCTTAGCAGTCTCCACAGGGCTGTATTGTCCATCAGGCTTCACATTCGGTCTCACTTCAACCATTCAAGTCACCTCCTTTCTTTGTTTTTAAGAGTTCATCACCCATGGGTTCAATGTCCTTAGCGGTCGGGTGGGGGACTTCCGTCTTCTTCCGTTTCCTTCTTTCCACCGTCACCTGTTTCTGAAGCTTCCCTTTGCGGTCCATCACCTCAGCAACCTTCACCGTCCATTGTTCCCATCCACATTCAGCATTCAGCCTAAGCTTAGCCATATACATCGCTTGTGGACTACTCAACATCTTCAGAGGCAGCGAAATCGTTGTGCCAACCTCCATCGCTCGCAGTGTACCCGTAGGACTCCACGTCTTCACAATTCTATTTTTTTTGCTCATTTCCCTTGTAAACATAACCCCAATTCGACACGATTAGGGGGTTATTTACGGTCAAGAAGCACTTTTATGAGGCGTTCTTTTTCAGCGAGTAGGGCATGTAATGAGACATTCTCTTGCTTTAGCATTTGTAAGTTTTGATTTTCCTCAGGAGGCTCAGAACTCCCATAATTACTGACTTCTAAGCTACCTGACGAGTTTACTTGTGCGGTGTTATGATGCCCACTAACATGAACTGTATTACCCCCATCTTCGGGCAGTAACATCTCACCCTCCCCTGTAAGCAACCAATTGCCATCAACTTTGGGGAAAGCACGTTTTATACGCTCAGGATCGAAGATTTTGCGTGCTAACCATGTACCAATAGTACCTTGACTTGCGCCCATTTGTTTTGCGAACGAACTTTGGTTACCTTTCGCAAACACTATAATTAACTGTTCTAATTGTCCACAATCTTTCATAATTGGTGTTTTATACTTCTTATTTTACTATTGTAATTGAAAATAATTGCAATTTCATTTGCTATTATATTATCGAATATGCTATATTTGCACCACATAACCTCGTTACTTAACAATGTTAATTGTACAAAGTTACCGAATTGGGGTTATGTTTACTATAATTCAACGCCACCAGTGCTCCCCTACCATCCTAATGGCAAGGGAGCACTGTTTTGTTTGCAATAAAAATTTATTTTGCAATAAAAAAAGGCTTTTCCCTTCAAAAGGAAAAGCCTATAAAAAAACACGATCGTTCATTTCTTATTAAAACATCATCCCACATTATCCTTGTTATTCAAATACGCAATCACCTTATCCACAGCTTCGTCCACCTTTTTAAAGTTCCGCCTAATGTAAATATCAGCCATTGGATAAGGCGAACGATGCCCCAATGCAGCATCAATCACCGCGTCAGGCACATCCATCTCAGCAGCCAACGTAGCCCATGTATGCCTTGCCCAGTACGAGGTCAACTCAGGAAACAAACTCACATACACCTTCTTCCTCTTCATATTCCTTCCTCGTCCCTTAGCCTTCACGTACGTGTAGCTCGAAGGACCAATCTTCTGCAATGCCATGTTCATTCGGTGCAATCTGTTATGCCAAGCTTCAACGCTGCAACAATCCTCACCAAAACTCACCAGTCTATCCCTTCCCCCATACCTATCAATAATCTCCCAAGCCACATCAGGAACCTTCATTCGGCAAGGCACCCCCGTCTTACTCCTTCTAAACTCAATCAAACTCCCCCTCTTAATTTTAGGCAAAGCCACCAAGTCCACCATGTTAATGCCGCACAAGTAAAACGACAGCATAAACATGTCCACATACACCCGCTGCCATTTCTCGCAAGGATAATCCCTCAACCGCCTCAAGTCCTGCACCGTCAGCGAGCGTTTCATCGTCTCCTCCTTCTTAATCTTAAAGCGTCTAAACGGATACACCTCAGCTCCCACAACTCCCTCATCAATCGCAGCATTAAACAAAGCCCTCACATTCCTCAAGTGAATCCCCCTTGCGTTCACTCCACACGTCTCCTCCATCCACGCCTCAAAATCCTTCAGCCATCCCACGTCAATATCCTCAAAGGTCAAACTTTCAATGTCGCAGAACTTCCCCACCTTCTTCACCGTAAACTCATACACCCCCTTAGTCCTCTCGTTCTTAATTCTCGCCACAAATCTGTTAGCGAACTTCTCAAACGTCCCCGTCTGTCCCCATCCCTTTCCATTAGCCTGTTTAAGGTTATTCGTCAAATATTTCAGTGCAGTCTTTTTCAAGTCCACCCCCTTCATCGAGTCCACATCCACGTTCAGTGCCAGTTCTTCAATAGCCAGTTGCACCCTCACCATCTTCTCCTTCAGCATTTTCGTCAGTTTATCAGCGAGTGGCACCTTCACCACTCGTCCATTAGCAAACTCCCCCTTCATCAGAGCCACCCCAGTAGGAATCATCCCAGTGCTCCCCAGGTTATAGACAGCCATGTACAGTCTACCCTTCCCATCCTTATCCAATTTTCTTGTGTCCAGATACCATTTCAATTTATAAGCCATGCCAATCTTCAATTTTCAGTGTTAATAATTGTATACAAAATCCTTAAAAACCCACATTTACAACCCATTTTGTGGATTATATGTGAGAACAGCGTTCCATAGTTGCACAAAGTTATACAAAAATGCTCAAAACTTTTTTTCAAATTAACAAACAATAACGAGAAACTAATATCAAGACACGAAAAAAACCGTTGGCTTTCAAGTTCATATTGTCTTGATAACCAACGGTTTTAAATGTTTGTCGGGGCGACGGGATTCGAACCCACGACCCCCTGCTCCCAAAGCCAATCTCACAATAATATCTAACTTCTTGATAATCAATACATTCAAACCCTTCAAAAAAAGTCACTCATAAATATCTCACAAAATCCATTTCCCTCTATCCTTTAGGCATATAGTTGTTTGTAGCTGAAAATCAAGCAATTATAAGCATAAAGAAGTCTCTCGCATGTCCAAAAACTTGCAAGAGACTAAGAAAAGGTGTGTCCGTCAGCCACAGACACACCCATGCTTTAAAGATGTAACAAGTTGGCTGATTTATATTTTTTCGGCAGTTTCGCGTATTCGGTTAGCCAAGTCTAAAAGAGAAGCACGAAAGTGTTCCTTCTCTTCAGGCGTAAACCCACCGACACCGCCATTACCATCTATTCCATCCATCTTGTGGTAGAACCATGAAGAAGAACGCTTAAAATAACGATTACTAAAGTCTAACCATGAAACACTCATTAGGATATCCTTGCAGTGTTCCTTCATTTCTGTAAATACTTTTTTATCTTCCATATTTTATACAAAGACTTGTATCTTTAGTAATTAAGATATCAATTAAAACATTACATAATCTTAAATAAATCACACATTATCAAGTTCAAAACTCAATTCATATTCACCTTTAATTTCATCGGGCCAGCGTTCTTCGGGAATTTCCCTTTTAATTTGCTCAATAGAAGTGCGTACATCCTCCTTAACCTCTTCAATCGTATTCCCTGCACCATAAAAACCCTCGCAGTTATTGCTATAAGCCGTAAAGAGGTCTTTAGATCGTTCAATAATAACTTCAATTCTTTTCATAAATGTCGTTGTTTGTATAGATATAGATGAAGCAAAAGTAACAAAAAAGCCCCAAGCCGTCAAGCCTGGAGCCTTCTTTTTTGCGCCCATCAGCCACAGGCGACATTCACGCGCGGGCAGCCGTTACAGCCCAGCTGAAAAGTAAAAGAAAGGAGGTATATTTAAATATCGGCATATTTGCGCAACATCCCATTACAATTAGTCAGGAGCCTGGTCTATACGGTCAGCAGCAGCAATAAGTCGTGCAGCCATATCGCGTAGAGCATTTGCAAAAGTCTTAGCCTCCTCAGGTTTAAACATAGCAGGTTTGCCATTTACCTCGTTACCATGAAGGCGTTGTGTTAGCCATTGCGCAGTGCGGTTAAAATATTTTCGAGCCACACCACTAAAGTTTATAAATCCGCAAATCTCAAGACCTGCAAGCCATACAGCGTCATTCTTAGTTTCAGGCTTCATCAAAGCAGCCTTTTTCATGTTTTCATTTGTTTCTTTCATAATGTGTGTATATGTGAGTGTACATGAATAACCTTTTAAACAATAAGCCCCGCCCGTATTTAGCGGGGCTTGATTGTTTGTTACTACTTGTCTAATGCTTCCTCGAGTTTTTTGCTCAATCGGTCGATTTCCTCAACGATGTAATACTCGTTTATCTCTTCTCTAACGATTTGCATTAGTGAGTAAATCTTAAGCATCAGCTTTCTCTCATCTTTGGTCATTCATGCACACTATTTACACTACAAAGATAATAACAAATTTGTAAATAGTCAAGAAGTTCAATCACAAAAAAGCCCCAAGCCATCAGCCTGGAGCCTCTCCTCATTCAATCTCATAAAAATACCCACGCTTCAAAGGTTGCACCCCATTCGTGTCAATCGTCACCTCCATCTTATGGCAAGCATATCGTTTCCCCTTAATCACATACGTAGCCGTAGGATCAAGCTCCACATCGTCCAAAAACACAAATTGGTGTTCAGCAGCCGTTTTAATCCGTTCAGCAAACGCCAAGTTTCTCCCCACACACACATCATCATGCGCAGAAGGCTGCAAGCGAAACGGTTGAGCCGCATTTGTTGCCACCGTCAAAGGCAAGTAGAAACCATCATCCGTCGGCAAAAGGTTAACCCCAAGAGCCAATTTATAGGGAAACACATCAGGCTGCTTTCCCCATGCCACACACGAGTTCAAAGCCACCTCCAACTTGTCAGGCTTCGTTCTGCTCTCACCGCTGCCACCATCACCGCCTATAGCATCATTCACCGAATACGCCTGCTTCTCAGGCACCACCACCGATTGCGTTTGGCTCACCAAAACAGGATATCCGTCAAATGTAGAAGGTAGAACATCCTCCCCGCCACCAGCGGGATGAATCACATACTCATACTCAAAACTCTGATACCCCATCTGCAACGGCACAATGCGCAACCGCGTGTTAATATCTCGCTTCGTCGTAGCCCTATAAAAAGGACCATTCTTAATCAAAGGCGGAAACAAATCCACCTCAGCCAAATAAAACTTACCATCCTTTGCCGACTTCAAAAAAGCATGCGTACGCTTCAAATTCAAGTCCACAAACAGCCACTTCGAAGTCGCTTTCTCCTCATCACTCACAACATGCTGTCCCACCCATTGGCGCAGCAAAGTCTCATTGTTAAAAGTCATAACAACAGCCTTCTCCCACACCTCATCAGGCAACCGCACCACACCAGGAATACTCCCATGCTCATAGTCCGTGTTCCCTTCCAGTGTAGTCTTCCCATCATCATGGTCAATGTCAGTCGTCAGCTCATCCGTCACCCTCGTCAGCACCGCATCAGCACTCTCCTCATAGTGCGAACTCAGCCCAATCAAGTTCACCGTCTTAAACACCTTGCCTCTCACGTCCACCGACTCCTTCACCTCCAAGTACACACCAAAAGTCCGCTGCAGCTCCTTAAAGAACTCCGCAACAGTCCAATGAGGCAACACGTCATTCACGTCACTCGTCTGCGCATTATTCGCCACAAACACACCTTTAAGCCACGAAGTGTCAAACACACTCCACTTCTTAACATACCCCAAAGCCTTAAAAATGGCATTTATAACCGTTGCTAAATAAGGTTGCACAGCATAGTTCATATACTTACACACCTTTTCAGTCACCACATCATTCTTCGTCCAATACTTCCACTTCGGGTAATTCACAATCATCCCCTCACCATCCCTCACAGGGAACGTCACAAACAAATGATCCTTATCATACCCCTCTTGAAATCCCACAGGCGTGTTCGGGTTCTCCAGCTTCAGTCCCAAGTCCAACTCATCAATGTACAAGTCATTCCCATTAGCATCCTTCCCAAAGTCATTCACCGCACTCTTACCCGCAAGCAACTGCACCTTCACCTCCGCATCCGTCACCGTCATCACCTTAGCCACACCCACCACGTCCACAGGCGGAGCAATCAAGTGCATCGGCAGTTCCACATTAGCCCAACCAGCCACCCCCACCTCAGCCCGATGCAGAGCACCAAAAATCGCCAAGTTCTCAGCACACCCATCCAAAGGCAGCTGCACCTCAAACGTAAAGTCCCCCTGATCCTCAAAATAAGGATTCATGCGTGTCAACTTAAACGACGTTCCAGCCTTCAACACAGCCACCTTTCCGTCAATCATCAATCTAATCATTGCCTCTTCATTTTGTTATACAAAGTCCATTGTCTGTCCAATCCCTCAGGACCATCAATCACCACCACAGCCTTAATGCCACGGTCCATCTGCTCCGTCAGTCTCGTCAACACCTCATTCGTCGCGCCATTCGCTCCCCCGTCAGCCAACTGCAGAGCAGCCACATCAGCCGTAGCAGCCGTGTTAGCCGACGTAGCAAGCGGAGCCACAACAGCCCTACTCACATCCGCAGCCGTCAAACTGGCAATACGGTTCGTACGTTGCGCATGGTCAATCAGCTGCAACACAGGCAACACATTCGGGTTCCTCACCGCCTCATGGTTCGCCACAAACTCACCCTCATGCACCACACCAGCCGAGCGTCGCCATCTGTTACCACCCGTAAAGCCACCCTCATAGTAACCCTCACTCTGCGCGGCATGTTGCTTCTTAATCGTAGCAATCTGAATCATACCCGCAGCCGTAGCAGCAGCTGCAGCAGCCACAGCCAAGGCAGGACCAACAATCGGAATCTTCACAACCGAGCCATAAGCCATAATAGCATTCATCGCAGTTTGCGCCACAGCCTGGGCAATCTCCACGGTCATCATCTTCTTGTTATACTTATTCTTAATCTTAGCCAAGTCCTTCTGCTTCTGTTCCTCCAACTGCTTACCCCTCGCAGAGTTCTGCCCAGCAGCCTTAATCTCAGCATCATACTTAGCCGTCACCTTAGCCTCTTCCTCTTGCTGTTGCACCTGGAACACTTGCGACATCGTGTCCATAACAGCCGATAGCATCGCAATCGAAGCCACACCCACAGCAGCATAGTCCTCCCACGATGCCTCACCATCCTTTAGTTTCATTTTCAGCGAAGCCAGCACCCGTGCAAACTTCTCCACGCCCTGGCTCCACGTGTCCGTCGAACTGCCTAATGGGTCCTTAATCTTCCATTCATCGTCTTTATCAGCCTTACCGTCTCCATCACTTTTCCCATTTTTCTCATCCTCCTCTTTCTTCTTATACTTTTCCTCAATCGCCTTCTTCGCCTTCTGATACTCCTCCTCACTCTGCAAAGCATCATCATGCTTATTGTGCAACTCCTCCAAAAAAGCCAACTCCGCAGCCTTCTGTTTCTCCAAGTCAAGAGCCAAATACTCATCGCGCATCTTGCTCACCTTTTGCCAAAACCGCAGATTCTCGTTATAGGCAGCCGTGTTCTTTTGCTTCTGCAGAGCCTCCTCAGCCTTATATATCTCCTCAGGCGAAGCACCGTTCTTCGCATCGCGCAAGTAATTCAAGCGTCTCTCAAGCCTTTGCGTCTCAATTGCTTCAACCTCACGCTGATACTGCTCCTCGCTCATGCGTTCCTTCTCATGGCGCAAGTTCAGAGCCTGCAAAGCTGCATCCGTCTCCACATCAATTTGATTCAAGCTCCAGTCCGTGCGCTCCTTAGTCAACTTCTCGTCAACCTCGGCTATCTGCTTATTCAAAGTCGCAATCTCACTGTCGCCTTCCTTATAAAGAGCCTTCTTCTTCTCCAAAAACTCCTTTTCCTTCTCCAACTTCTTTTGCTGATAGTCGTAGTAGGTCTTAATCTCCCTGCTTGCAAACTTCGCAGCAAGCTCCTGTTGCTCCTTTCGCTCTTGCTCCTCAAGTGCAGCCGTCTTTATGCGAATTTCCTTGCGTCGCTTCGCCTCCTCGCCAGTCTCCTTGTCTACCGAAGTGTAGCCAGTGCCTTCTCCATCATCATCACCATTTCCACCGCCACCGCCATTAAAAAGTCCAAGAACTTCTTCTATTTTTACGCCCAAAGATGTTGCCGTCTTTATAAGTTCAGCTTCGCGAGCATTGATTCTAGCCAAGTCCTTATTCTTCTGGTCTGTTAGATCATACATTTCTTTCAGTTCATCATTCAACTTTCCATATTCAAGCTCCTTACTCGTGTAATTCCACACTGGCGCATTGATCTTTTGCTTAGTCTCATAAGTTTTCTTAGCTCTTTTATTCTCAGGCGAAGCATTTAACCAATCATTAAGGCGTTTCTCTCTTACTCTCAGACCTTGTGCTCTTCTTCTGTAACTACCCCATGCGTTCATTTTTTCCTTTCCTATTTCCGCAAGTTCTTCCTGTGCAGCCTGAATAATCGCCTTCTTCTTCAATTCCGTAATGTAATCCTTAATAGCCCTAGTGTTCTCCCTCACAACGCGCCCTTCTTTGTCAATTTGGGCCGTATAACCAGGCACAATCTTCTTCAATGCCTTAATAGCTGCAAGTCTGTCCGCAAGCTTTCGGTTATTATCATGCACAATAGCCGTCAAAAGCGTAATTTTCGACTGCGTGCTCGCCACTGCCTCATTACCCTTCTTCTCCATCTCAACCCTATCCTTTTCAATAGCCAATCTTTCTTTCTGCGTTTGCGTCAACTGCTTCTCCCTCGTAACCCATAAATATATAGCACCGCCAACGGCAATCACAGCAGCAGCTATTGCTGCATAAACGTTCTTGTTCATTACTTTATTCAAGGCTATCTGAGCAGCACGAGCCTTTACAAGGTTCCCTCTATATTTATAAATCTCAACCGAAGAAGCTAGCACAAGCCCTTTCGCAAGGTTCATCACAGTGTTTCCCACCGCTACCGAGGCATTCCAAGCCTTCTGCGCCACAGTAGCCAAAGCTGTCTTTGCAGCTAACAAAGCAGTTTGCACAGCAGCAGCCCTCACAACAACCGCATGCGTCACAATCACAGCCGTAACCACCGTAATCTCCTTAGCATGTGCCTTCAGCCAAGGGCCAATCTTCATCAGCACACTAAGCAAGGTGTTTCCACCTTCAATCATAGCCGTAAATGCGGGATACAACTTCTCCCCAAGTTCCACACGCAAGTCCTTTGCTCGCTTTTGTGCCTTCTCCAGTTCACCCTTAGCCGTATTGTTTGCCGTGTTAAACTCATTCGTCACACTCGTGCCATCCTCAAAAGCACGCGTTGCTTGCTGTTGCGTTTCCTTCACCTGTTGCAAGTTTGCAGCAAGAGTCGAGAGTGTCTGAGTCACGCCCGAACCGCTCAACTTCATGTCCTTCAACATGGGTGCAAGCGCATCCATCTTGCCAGCCTTCCGCAAAGCTTCAATAAACTTCAGCACAGCAGCATTACCATCCGTTTTCAGCAGTTTCGTAAACTCCTTCACATCAAGTCCTGCAACCTTCGCCAACTTCGCAGGGTTTGCATACAGTGCCGTAATCACATTCTGTAATGCCGTGGCGCCCTTCTCCACATTCACCATGTTTTGGTCAAGCACCGATCCAAAAGCCATCACGTCAGCTTGCGTCATGCCAGCCTGTTTGCCTACACCAGCCAACCTACTCGTGAACTCCATCAAGTACCCTTCACTCGCGCTCGAACTTTGCGCCAACTCGTTAATCACCGAACCTGTCGACAACATTGCCTGCTTCAAGCCCATACGGTCTGCATCGCCAAACATCTGCGCCAACTTACCAATGTTCTTCACAGCGTCCTCGCCCAAGTCCTCGCCAAGAGCCACATTTATTTGGTCTGCAGCTTCCACAAAGTCAAGCACAGCCTCCTTGCTCTGAATGCCCAAGCGTCCAGCATCCGCAGCAAGATCATTCAACTTCTCACGCGGTGTACGAGTGTCCAAACGCTTAAAGCTTTCATTCAGCGCGTCCACCTCTTCCTTGGCAAGTCCCGTATACTTTGCCACACCCGACTCGTGTTCAGCCATCTCAGCATACTCATCCACGAACTGCTTCATATACTCTTTGGCTGCACTCAGTTTATTCAAGGCACTGTCAGCTACAACGGCTAGCCCATTCCATTTAGCGCCAAATTTGGCTAACCCTTTGTAATTACTTCCTCCAAGATCCTTCTCCGCAGCCTTCTGCTCGTCTTTAATCTTCTTCAGCTCAGCATTCGCCTCCTGCAATCCACGTGTCAGCGCCTTCCATTGTTTCTCGCCACGCTTCACACTTCCGCTGTTCAACTCTCGGTTAATCTCCTTAATCGTAGCTTTCAGTTCACGCGGAGTCGCCTTATCCAAGTTTTCCAATACTTTCTTTACCGTCGATGCACGGCTTTGCAAACGTGCGCTTTGTGCTTCCAAGCTCTTAATTTCCTTCGCATAAGCCTGCAAAGCCTTACCGTCGCCACGGTCAAAAGCCTCCGACTTCTTCTTACGTGTCTCCTCAAGCTTTTTGTTAATCTCGTCAAGTTTGCGTTGCGCTTGCTCCGAGTTAATCGCAAGCGTCACGGTCTTAATGTCTATGTTGCTCATATACAAAAAATGTGTTACTTTTAGTTTTTCTCCAAAAGTAACACATTCCTATGCCCCATAAAAAGACAAACAACAATCAATCATAATCAAGGTCCCATAAATAGCGTTTATCCCCCGTCTCAAGATATCTTTTATATTGTCTTTCTTCTGAATATTTACCTGTTTTAGGAATCTTTTTCCCATAATGGTTTGCAATAATAAGAAATATTATAATACCAATCAGTTCAAACATAACCATTCATTTTAAATCGTTAATACCCATTTCATACCGCGAATATAAACATTCACATCCAATCATCCAAACCTTTTCCCCAAAAGTAACACCGTTACTCCAAAAAAGAACAAAAAAAGGGAGTTTCTCACCCCCTTTCCTTATCCGTCAGCGAGTCAAATGCCCCCGCAAAGTCATCCCCCAAAATCTCTGCAAGTCTATTCTTCAGCACCTCCACCGAGATGTACCACGACTTGTTAAACCACTGCTTACGTTCACGAGCCTTTCCCAAATGATGTTCAGCCCTATACGCCTTGCCCAAAAACGCCAAGTCACCCCCATTCCCATGCCGATAACCATTACCCACGCCCAAGTCCACATAAATGCCATACTCCAAAAACTTAAAAGCCATATCCGCCTCCGCGTCGCGCAAGTTCAGTTCACCAGCCTTCACGCTCCGTCTCAAAGCCCCCGTATCATGCACCCCAAGCAAGTCCAATCGGTCCTGCCAAATCTGCACCATCTTCATTCGCCAAGCCTTCAAGTAAAGCTCCGAATCCTTGCTCCGTTCATTCCCCATCACTCCCAATCATTTTCTTTTTTTAAACCATCCATCGCGTCAGCCCTTCTATTCCCTCAAGCGCCAGCCCCGCGCGGTCGCGCCCTCCTTCTATCTCCTCAAGCGTCAGCCCTTCTAGCCCCTATAGTCCCTCTATCTCCTCTATCTAATCCATCACCAATACACCTCCATACCATCCACCTCAAACAACGTCACATCCCTAAACTCCCTAATCAGCGCACTCTGAGGAAGCTTCACCCTATGCGTGCCACCGCGGTTCCAGCCACCCACGCACACAGCCCCCTTATAGTGCAAAATGTCCCCCGTGCTCAACTTCCACACCTTCAAGTCATGCGCATCCTTATCCTCAAGCAGTCGCAACGCATCCTTCAAGCAAATCTTACGCATCTTCATAACCATTCCTCCGCATTATAAACCAAGTCCGTAGGCTCATCCATCGACAGCATAAAATAAAGCCCCGTGCAACCATTCAAAAACATACCACCCAACTCATTACTCCGAATGTCTCCCGTGTTCAAGTAAAGCAACCGCGTCTGCAATTCCTCACTGTCACGAATAAACCGCGCACACATCTGCCTGAACAACTCACGGCAAAGCCCCATCTTCGCTGCATAGTCCGCACCATCGCCATACGCATACCTTGCCAACACAAACACAGTGAACACCCTGCGCTTAAACCATCCACCGCTCGAAGTAAACAAACTCTCTTGGCACACATCACTCGTACACACAAAGTTCGCCCCCGTCTGGTACATATCCAACATACCCTCCAAATGCTCAATCCCCGAGCAAGTATTCACCGCAAAGCCCTCCTTCTGTGCCAATCGGTTCTCAGCCACAACGCGCCCCATGTAACTCACAAAGTCAAAAGGCTGCTTATCCACGCTTTCACCCATCAATACTTAATACTTAATACTTAATACTTAATACTTATTACTTAGTTCCTCACTCTCTCGAGCCTTAGCGTCAAGCTCTGTCAGTGCATCAATCGTGTCAGCATTCAGCACTGCCTCCTGCTTCGTAATGTCGCCACCCGTCAAAGCTCTAATCTCAGCACACATCACCTCACGCGCATCAGGCACCTCGCCACCATCCTCAGCCGTATGGCTAAACAAGTGGGGGAACAACCGCGCATAGCAAGCCTTCAACCCAACCATCCAAAGCAGCAGCATGTAGCGCTCACCGCGTGTCAACGGTCTGCCAAGTCCACCATACACCACACCGCCCATAGCGTCCAAGGCGGCATCATTTTGGCTCATCAAGTAGCCCTGATAGAAATTCTCAATCGCCAAATAGTCCCTAAACGCCACACCGTGCAGCATGGCGTCTTTAGCCTTGCACCCATCAATCTCACCAAGCAAAGCTGGTTCCTCAGGTGGAACACCCATCCAGTCAAGCAACTCCATCCCCTCAGCAACCTGCATCGCCAAGTCGCCCTGCCGTTTCGCACCACGCCAAAGCTTCGTACCATCACCCACAAGGCGCACCATCAGCAGTGCCTTCACCTCCTCCAGGCTCCATTGTTCAGCACTCAGCAAGTCACACACATAGCGTCTTTGCCCATCCGTCAAGGCAGTCCAGCGCAACGGAACCTCCACAACCACCTCTCCGTTCTTAACAGAAGAAGTAGCACGCATCATCTTTCTCATTTTCATAAGCCTTCACCTTGTAGGCCTCATAAGTCCTACTATTGTAAAATTCAGGAATCTCCGCAGCATGCTTCATTAGCATGTCAAGCAGCTGTCGCTCAAAGTGAGCCGTCGGCTGTTGCATCACGTATGCCGCGAGCAAATAACGCGCCTTTTCAAGCAACATAGCGTATAGTATCGCGTCATCAGGCTTAGGCTTAAGCCCACCATACTGAAAGGCTATCAAAGCCTCATTCAGTTCAGGCGAAATCACGTCCACAAGTCTTGCATTTGCATCGTGCATAGCCGTCATAAGCTCCTGCCTCTCCTCCGCATACACCCTGCGTGAGTCCTTAGTTCTCGCACCATAGCCGTAGAAGTAAGGAGTTTGCCACAACACATTGCGTTGAAACAATCGTTCAAGCACATTGTCATTGGGTCTAATGCCATAGCGGTCCATCAGGCTGGCAGTCCAAAGCAAGTTTCTCACCCGCATTTGTCTATCCACCATCAGGTTCTCCCAAGCCAAATACTCCATCACGTCATCTTCCATACGGCTGGCATCCATGCGCAACCTGTCTCTTATACACATCTCCGAGCCCACGAGCCGCGTAGTAATCTCGTATG
>OWJS01000054.1_pt1 | contig 33698 bp, 19 predicted proteins | sample 1732961 | NCBI WGS metagenome assembly OWJS01 (sample SAMN05065774, study PRJEB22554) | human gut metagenome | biome: ENVO:2100002; feature: ENVO:00000062; material: ENVO:00002003 | host: Homo sapiens | place: USA
AAGGGACTATTTGATTAATTAATTAACGTGTCCAATTTTTATTGGACACTAATGAAATCAGGTAATAATACTGAGCCCACTTTAATAAAGTAAACAATAAAGAATCTGTGTAAATCTGTGTAATCTGTGGGATTTTTTTATGTCCCACGGATTTCACAGATTTACACAGATTTTTTTGAATTACGTCAGCTCTAATCCATGTTTCATACCTCCTTTTTCTATTGTGAAACTTTTCTGGTAAAAAAAGTTGATTCCACTTTTTAAAGTGGAGTCAATACTAAAGAAGAAGGTTGATACCAGGCAAAATGCGAGGTATCAACCTTTTCTTTTATTATCTATTCCTAAAACGTTAATCTTTTCTCAAATCCTTATTCCTTGTTGGAAGAAGCATAGAGACCGATGCAGGCACCGAGGAAGCCACCGCTCTTCTGGGTGCTCAGGTTAGAGGCATCTACACCCTTGGCAAGCAGCTGCCAGTTGCCGCCTTCTTCAGCATAATAGAAATCATAATATCTGTCATGACCTTCTACCTTCAGCTTCAGCTTACCTCCCTTGATAGGAGCAGAGGCGATAGTTACGTTGTTCTTCTCGGCACGGGTCAGGGTAATCATCAGCTTGCCATTCTTCATGGTCTTACCCAATACGAAGTTGTGGTCTTCCTTCTGGAGAAGTGCCAAACCTGCGATATCCTTGTCGTTGCGAGGAGTAAAGTTGATTTCTGTCTCAGCTGTGAAGGTGCCATGCTGCTGACGAGCCCAGATGGCAGACATCGGCTCACGCTTGTAGATATTGCCTGGCAGGAGATTGAACTTCAATTTGCCGTTTTCTACCTTGTAACAGTCAACGAAGTCGCGGAGGAACATCCAGCGTGGATTCAACTCTTTCAGACCTACCTTATTGTTATCTACATCGAAGTTATCCACATAAGAGAAATTGCCTGAGAACTCATTCTTTGCGGCAGGCTTCAAACCAGCCTTCTCTCCAACGGTAGAGATAGGAGTATTCTTGGCAAGAATCTCTGGCCATCCATTCTTCCAGGTTACAGGCAGGAGATAAGTATCGCGACCTGTGTTGTACATATCCTCTTCATAAGGACGGCAAGCCAGGAATACAGCCCACCAGTTACCCTTGCCATCTTCTACGATGTCGGCATGACCGGCACTTGATACTGGGTCCTTGCGGTTAGGGTCGAGACCGGTACGCTGTGTAAGAATAGGGTTGTTAGGGCATTCCTCCCATGGTCCCATCGGTTTCTTGGCACGCAGGATAACCTCGCTGTGCCATCCGCCTGTACCACCTTCTGCACACATCAGATAATAGAACTTGCCCTTCTTGAAGAGGTGAGGACCCTCAATCCAGATAGGACGCGCCTCTACATGGGTTCCGCCACGCAGAATCTCCTTGAAGTCGCCCTTGATGCTGTCGCCCTTCACGTCGAATTCGAAGCAGCGGATAGCACGCTGACCCTCATAGTCGGCACCGCCAACTACCGGACCGTTATGCACGATATATCCCTTTCCGTTGTCATCGAAGAAGAAGCTAGGGTCGATGCCGTCAATCTTCTTCAGATAGATAGGCTCGCTCCAGCCTTTGGAAGGATCTTTTGATTTCACAAAGAAGTTGCCGGCTCCCACATTGGTGGTAATCATATAGAAGGTCTTGTTCTTCTTGTTATAGCTGATGGCTGGTGCGAAGATACCGGCTGATACTTGCTGGCCCTTCAATGGAACCTGTGATGTGCGGTCGAGAACATGACCGGCAGGCTGCCAGTTGACCAGGTCTTTACTGGTTGAGAGAGGCACACCTGGGAAGAAGGTAAACGAAGAGTTTACCAGATAGTAGGTGTCGCCTACGCGACAGAGTGATGGGTCTGGATAGAAACCAGCCAGTACCGGGTTGTAATACTGGTGAGTCTTGTCGATTTCAACATTGAAGCGAGCGTCATTTCCCGCATACTTGAAATAGTCAAACTCAGCTGTCTGCGCCTGTGCAGCGGCTGCAAGCGTCAGGGAAAGCGATAAGATTGCAATTTTCTTCATTTTATTATAGGATTTAAATTTACAGAATGAGTATCTGAACTCATGGCTGAAACATGTATTCAGATTACTGCTGCAAAGTTACCGCTTTCCTTTTAAATATACCCCCACAGCATGTTACCAACACTTTGCGAGGCGTATCATAAATATCTCTATTTGTAACAAATACTTTATTTGTGGAAACATCTGGCCTTTTCTGCAGTGAAAAGGCTAGATTTTCCGGTGAGCCTGCATATAATCGCGAGGCGAAGAGCCATAGAAGTTCTTGAACATGGTGCTGAAGCTGGCTGGGTTGGAGAAACCGCAGGTAAACATGATGTCTGATATCGTCTTGTTAGAGTGGCTCAGCAACTTTTCGGCATATTGCAGACGGGTATTGCGGATGAAGGCATGTGGTGTCTGGTTGGTCAGTTCCTTCATTCGGCGGTGCAGATGCACACGGCTCAGTCCTACTTCGCGGGCAATCATATCCACACTCAGGTCCTCATTATCCATGTTATCATTGATTACCTTCATCACCTGTTCCATCAGCTGGTCTTTTGGCGACAGGACTTTTTCTATCGCGATCTGCTTGTCGCTCTGTCTCTCGTTGCCCATAAACTTGTTTCTCAAAGTACGGCGCACGTTGAGCAGGTTGATGATGGTGCGGCGCAGAATGTCCATATTGAACGGCTTCACCACATAGGCATCGGCACCCGACTGCAAACCGGTCAGCTGGTCTTCCTCTCTGCTCATCGCTGTAAGCAGAATCACTGGAATGTGGTTGGTGTTCACATTGTTCTTAATCTTGGTACAGAGCGTATTGCCGTCCATCTCTGGCATCATGATGTCTGAGATAACGAGGCTTGGCTTCTGCTTGATAATCTCCGGCAGCGCCTCCTTTCCGTTGCAGAAGGTAAGGATATTGTAGGTTTCCTGTAGTTGGGTCTTCAGGAAATTACGTATTGCCTCATCGTCTTCTACCACAGCGATGGTGCTCTTTGCCTTGCTCTTGAAATCTTCTTCGGCGTCATTGGCTGTATCGGCAGCATTCTCTTCGTTTCCTTCCTCCATGTTTTCTTCCAGTTCCCTGATGTCTTCAGCAGTCTGTGGCTCCGGTGCATCTATCATTTCTTCCGGTTTCAGATGCTCGTTGCCCAGAGGCAGCGTGATGAGGAACTGGCTTCCTTCCTTCCAGTCGGCTTCATCAAGTGTCTTGTTGTTTGCGGCTGTAATGGTTCCGTAGTGCAGTTCCACGAGCGAGCGCGTCAGGTCGAGACCGATTCCCGTACCTACATTCCGGTCATTAGAAGTGGTGGTACTCTGATAGAAGCGCTGGAAAATCGTTTCGAGCTTTTCCTCCTGAATGCCCTTGCCGCTGTCCTTGATGGCGATGCGGACATGATGAGGCGAGTGGGAGAGGGTGATACGGATTCTGCCGCCTGCAGGAGTAAACTTGAAGGCGTTTGACAGGACATTCATCAATACCTTGTCAAAGTTGTCGCGGTCTATCCATACCGGGAGAGTTTCATCTTCGTGCTCAAAGGTGAAGTGGATGCTCTTGGCTATCGCCTGCTGGCAGAAGAGTTTGTATTCATCGCCAATAAAGGCAACCATATCGGTTTCGCTCATGTGCATCACCATCTGTCCCTTGTCAATCTTTCTCAGGTCCATCATCTGGTTAATCAGGTGCAGGATTCGTTCCGAGTTCTTGCGCATCATATCGTAGATACCCTGTCGGTGAGCGTCTTTATCTTCCTTAATCAGGGTGAACAGCGGAGTGAGGATAAGGGTCAATGGGGTACGGATTTCGTGGCTGATGTTCATGAAGAACTTCAGTTTTGCTTCGCCCATCTCTTCCGCATGGATATGCTGCTGCAATATGAGCTGGTCTTCCATCTTGCGTTTGCGGTGCTTGACATAGAGCAGACTGAGCCCCAGGAAGGCTAGCAGATAGCAAATTCTTGCCCAGATGCTGGCGTACCAGGCTGGGTGAACGATGATGGAGAACTCCTTGACAGGGGTTTCGTATCCGTTGCAGATGGCCTTGACACGGAACTTATAGGTACCTGCTGGCATGTGTGAGAATGACAGCTCGTTCATGCCAGACTGTATGGTTCGCCAATCCTCACCATTGATGCTGTAGGCGTAACTGATCTGCTCTACATTATTATATGTAAGAGTAGACAGGTGGATGGTGAAGGTGTTGTCTTCATGAGATAAGGAGAACTTGTCGCTGTTGTAGACGCCTTTGTCGGTGATAGTATAGATGCCCGATTCCATATCCGGGTATACAGGTTTGTTGCCCACAAGAAGTCCTGATATGGTAACTTTTGCCTGCCAAGGATGCTGTTTCACCTTGTCCGTATCAAACCAGTTGATACCACCGGTTCCGCCCATCACCAGCATCTTTCCTCCCCAGAGCGTGCAGGCTGCTGCATCGCTGAACTCATTGCTCTGCAAGCCATTGTCTGAGAAGTACTTGTTGATGGTACCTTTTTCTGTATCTACCTGGTTTAAGCCACAGGTAGTTCCTATCCAGATTCTACCCTTGTAATCTTCTATGATGCTGGCTACGCTGTTGTCAGAAAGTCCAAGTTCTGTGTTATAAATCTTCGGATGAGCATATCCCTTCTTTGGATCATAGCAGATTGCGCCGTCTTCAGTGCCAAACCATACGCGGTTCTTGCTGTCAGAATAAACGCAATGTGAGAAACTGCCCTTGTTCAGACAGTTGACGCCACCGAAAGTGGAAGTCCAGCTGTTTTTTTGCTGGTCATAGCAAGCCAGACCCACAGAAGTGGCTACGAAAACCCGCTTACCATCTTTTGAGATGCTAAGTTTTATGAGGTAATCATTAGGAATACTGTTCTTTTTCAGGTTGTTGTCGGCACCATCTTGTTTTTTCCATTGCTTGATGCTTCCATCAGGAGAAAGGCGGAAAAGTCCTTTGCCCATGGTCGCAAACCATACATTGCCCTGCGGGTCTTCCTGGATATCCAAGATGCCCGCCTGGTTGCCAATGCCTAGGCTGAATGGATGGAAAGATCCCCCCGCATCTATCAATCCGATGCCGTCAGTATAGGTTCCTACCCATGTTCTGCCTTTCTTGTCTTTGTAGAGTGCCAGTACCGTGGTGTTGCTTAATAAATGGCTGTTGATGCTACCGGTTTTTATGTCAAAGAGGTAAAGACCATCCTTGTCGGTGCCCACCCAGACTTGATTGCCCTGGTTGGCACACAGACTTGTGATGCTGTTTTCGCCTATCACGTTGCGGTTGCCCAAACGGTAGCCCATATAGTAGAAATCGCATTGAGCCTGCGACTGCATGAATACGCCCTTCTGGAGCATGCTCACCCAGATGTTTCCCGTAAAATCTTCTATAATGCTGGTAATCTTGCTCTTGGCAATATTTACTTCATGGCAGAACAGAGGATTATTTTGCAAGAATCCTGTTACAGGATTATACACGAAGATACCCATACCATCGCAACCGATAAACAAGCGCTGGTCGCGGCTGATATAGATGTTGTCAATAGGAAGATTGCCTATGCCGGCTATCTTGGTGAAGACGGTTGAACCTGCCTTGAGAAGGTAAACACCATCATTCTTGGTAGCAAGATAAATGTTGCCCTTGTTGTCTTGCCTGATATCTTGTGTGTTAAGTTGCTCTGTTCCCATGATGCGTGAAACAAGCTTGCCGTTCTTTTCTTTCCGTAACAGCTTTCCGTTTTCCAGGATAATCCAGAGCCTTTCTTGTTTGTCTTCCAGAATCTTATGTATGTATTTCAGATTCTCCACTTCTCCTTTCATGGTGTAACAGGCGTTTGCATCTATTTTCTTGGTCATGATGCCGTAACCGGAGGTAACGACAGCAATATCGCCATTGTGCAAACGGCTTACCTGGGTAACGTAAGTGTTTATAGGCTTATTTCTTGAATCGAGCATAGGTACGTTGCAGAACCTTTTACCATTAAGTATAAGTAGCGACTTGTTTGTTCCCAGCACAATACGCCCCTTTTCATCCTGTGTTATACAGTTGATATAGTTGCTGTTGAGCCCGTCACTGTTGCCGTAGGTTTTTCTGATGACCATAAAGTTATAGCCATCATAGATATTCAAGCCGTTACGGGTGGCAATCCAAATGAACCCATTTGAATCCTGGAACACCTGAGTGGCAAGGTTGCTCGAAAGCTGGTTGTCTGAATTGAAAAGTTTTCCTCGCTGCGCCATCATATTCTGCGCAGTGAGACTGAAGATAAACATCAGTAAAAGACCGATGTATCTCATTGTTCTGAGGCTTGATTTCATGGAAATCATCATGATTCTTGGTTTCATTGTCTTTGGCTTTTTTATATTCGTTTGCAAAAATACAAAATTTATGGGAGAATAGTGCACGAAAATGTATGTTTTTTATAAATTTCTGCTAAAAAGATGTTAAAATGTTACGTAGAGTAAAGGTAATGTTACATGTGGTACGAGAGAAAAACTATTGGTTACTTATTATAAAGTATATATGATAGATTAGGAGTATCTTTGCATCGGTTTTTAAGTTGTATATATTTAGAATATTTAGGTTAGTTAGGTTTATACATAATAGTTTGTAGAATAGGTTTAGAATTTCTAAAAGATTTTGATATTATGGTTTTTATATAGAATCATGATTAATTGGTTTTCGGGAATGGTGCGTAGTGATTACGCGCCATTCTATTTTAAAAGACCAGCATCCTTTTCTGTAAACTGGAACCTGGCAATCCTTTATAATATAATAAGGTGACTGACAAATAATGATAAATCTAAAAATAATTATAACAATGAACAGAAAGAAAATGTTAATATCACTCGCTATGGCTATGCTGTCAATGGCGGGACTGGCTGCCGATAATCTGCCGGCACTTCGTGTGCAGGGTAAGAACCTGGTGGATGCCAATGGTAAGACTGTGGTTCTTCATGGTGTGATGGATACACCGAACCGTTACTTCAATGGCAATCGTTGGGGCACGGGCGGATACAATGTCAGCGACATTACACCTTGTCTCAATTATTTCGAGAAGATGTTTACCGCCATCACTGATAAGGAGCAGGGAGCTTATTGCACCGTCTTCCGTCTGCACATGGACCCATGCTGGACTAACTATAATGCGCCAGCAGGAACGGGTGAAAACAATATCCAGTATTTTAATGAGACTCGATACAAGACATTCTTGAGCAAACTTTATGTCAAGCTTGTGGAGAAAGCCTTGGCTCATGGACTATATGTAATCGTTCGCCCTCCTGGCGTTTGTCCACAGAATATCAAGGTGGGAGATGAATATCAGGCATATCTTAAGAAGGTGTGGAAACTCTTCGCTTCCAATGCCACCATCCAGAAGAATGCCGGACAGGTGAGCATCGAGCTAGCCAATGAGCCTATTAATGTGTTGCCGGCAAATGGCTCTCAACCAGACAAGGCTCTCCATGATTTCTTCCAGCCTGTGGTAGATGAGATTCGTGCCACTGGCTTCAAGGGTATTATCTGGGTTCCGGGTGCAGGTTATCAGAGCCAATATCAGAATTACGTCAAGTATCCTATCACCGATAGCGAGGACAACTTCTCTTATGCAGTACATGTTTATTCCGGATGGTATGGAAATATGACCGATAAGAATTACGATCACGATACTTTCATCCGCAACTTCAAAAATCAGGTGCCGATGGTAGAGACGAAGCCTATCATGGTAACGGAGATAGACTGGAGTCCGGAAGATCCTGACAAGGCGAGCGAAGGTCACTGGAATGAGTGGGGACAGTGGACACAGCCTAACCTGGGAAGCTGGGCAACAGCATCTACCTCGAAATGGGGATTGGCATGGAAGGCAGTTCACGATCACTTTGGCAATATCGGTATGACTCTTACCCATCCGCAGGAATATTACGATATTGATGAGTACTTGAAGAGCGGAATTGTGCAGCCGGGTTTCCAGAATGCCAAGAAACACGGATTGTTCGAAGAATGTTGCGGCTGTGCCTGTATGAACTGGTATAAAGAGTGGTATTTGAAACAAAATGCAACAGGAATTAAACAATTAGAAACCCAAGCAGACGTGGTTTCCACCTTATATTATAATATAGAAGGAAAAGAAGTTGAAAAACCAACTGCAGGTGTTTATATAATAAAACAACTGTTAAGTAATGGAAAAATACGTTCTCGCAAGGTTTTTCTAAAATGATAAACTTTCTGTTACACCACGCAAAGTATGTTTCGAAAGAAATCCATACCTTTGCCGCCGTGAATAAACAGTTTTTGTGCACGCCTAAATTTTTAAAGCATAAATCAAAAATGAATAGAACATGATTGAACAAGTGTTAACAATGAAACGGACAGCAGCCTTATGCTTGGTGGGAGCTTTCTGCAGCCTGAATGCTCAGGCACAGAAGATCCAGGTCAAGGGTAATCTTGTTGACGGTACAGGTGAGCCTCTGATAGGTGCCACTGTAAAAGTGAAAGGTAATGCCAGCGTCGGTGCGGTCACCGACTTAGATGGTAATTTCAGTATCAGTGTTCCTTCAGAGAATTCTATCCTCGTATTTACATACGTAGGTATGAAGACCAAGGAAGTAAAGATTGGTAAGAAGAGAGATTTCAAACTCTCAATGGAAGACGACAATGCCATCGGCGAAGTTGTAGTCGTTGGTTATGGTCAGCAGAAGAAGGCTTCTGTCGTAGGTTCTATTGCACAGACCACAGGTGAGGTGCTGGAACGTGCTGCCGGTGTCAGCGACATTGGTGCTGCCTTAACTGGTAACCTTCCTGGTGTGGTAACTGTTCAGGGCAATGGTATGCCTGGTGAGGAGGAGCCACAGATCATCATTCGTGGTGCTAGTTCTTGGAACAACAGTGACCCTCTCGTCCTCGTCGATGGTATCGAGCGTCCGATGAGCAGCGTGGATATCTCTTCAGTGGAGAGTATCTCCGTATTGAAGGATGCTTCCGCTACAGCAGTCTATGGTGTGAAGGGTGCCAATGGTGTCATCTTGATTACCACCAAGCGTGGTAAGGAAGGCAAGGCTAAGATTGATGTAGGCTTCAACGCTACATTGAAGGCTCCTTCTAAGTTGCCTAACAAGTATGATTCATACGATGCCTTGATGTTCCGCAACAGGGCAGTGGAGCATGAGTTGGGTGTTTCTCCTGAATCTTGGTCTTACATCCGTCCTCAATCATTTATTGAGAACTATCGTAACCAGACTACGGATGAGCAGCGTGAGCGTTATGCTAACGTGGATTGGCAGGATGCCCTCTTCAAGAAGAGCGCCATGTCATATAATGCCAATGTCAATGTGAGCGGTGGTACAAGCTTCGTGAAGTATTTTGCTTCTGCCGACTTTGTACACGAGGGTGACCTCTTCCGTGAGTATGATAACGGACGTAACTATAACTCTGGCTATGGATACAATCGTATCAATGTGCGCAGTAACTTGGACTTCTCTATCACTAAAACTACTACATTAAAGGTAAATGTATCTGGTTCTAATGGTGTGCGCAAGGCTCCTTGGAGCAACATGAGTAATAGCGAGTGGCAGATAGGACAGCAGTGGGCTGGTGCTTATAACATCGCTCCAGATGTATTCTTGCCTCAGTATAGCGATGGATCTTGGGGTTATTATCCAAATGCGTCTAACGTAAGTAACTCTGCTCAGAATCTCGCCATCGGTGGTACAGCGCAGGCTACTACTACTCGTATCAATACCGACTTTACCTTGGAGCAGAAACTCGACTTCATCACCAAGGGCTTGAACTTGCGTGGTACCGTTTCTTGGGACAACGTGTTTGTTGAGACGAGCCGTGGTATCAATGACTTGAACAATACAGCTCAGACCAAGTATGTTGATCCGGAGACTGGCAATATAACATATGGTCAGGTATATGAGTCAAACAATAAGTTCGACTGGAAACAGGGCGTTAACTGGAGTACTTCAGGTGGTTCGGTTGATAACAACCAGACTGTTCGCAATCTTTACTATCAGTTGCAGCTCAACTGGGCTCGCAAGTTCGGACAGCATGATGTTACAGCCATGGGCTTGTTCTCTCGTCAGGAGAATGCACGTGGTAGTGTGATGCCTACTTACCGTGAGGACTGGGCGTTCCGTGCTACTTATAGCTATGCTGGTCGTTACAACATCGAGTATAACGGTGCTTACAACGGATCAGAAAAGTTTAGCAAGGACAATCGCTTCGCCTTCTTCAATTCTGGAGCTATCGGTTGGACCATCACTGAGGAAAACTTCATGAAGTATCTTCGTGACAAGCACATCATTGATATGTTGAAGTTCCGTGCATCTTACGGTGAGATTGGTGATGATAACCTGGGCGATCCATTCGACTCTTCTCGTCGTTGGCTTTACATGAACCAGTGGGCATACGGAGGCAACACAGTGATGGATCTTGACCATACCAACAGTATCTACACATGGTATCGCCAGAATACATTGGGTAATAAAGATGTGAAGTGGGAGACTGTGAAGAAGACCAACTTCGGTATTGATTATGGTTTCTTGGGTGGTTTGATTACCGGTTCGCTCGATTTTTTCTGCGACCGTCGTAACGACATTTTGATCTTTGGTGATAACCGCTCCATCCCATCTTACTTTGGTACTACAGCTCCTACTATCAATAAGGGTAAGGTTCGTACCAGTGGTTACGAGTTGGAGTTGAAGCTCAACAAGAAATTTGCCAATGGCATCCGCCTCTGGGGTAACATCAATATGACCCATGCCAAGAATAAGGTAATTTTGAAGGATGACGCTCAGCTCACTCCTAACTATCAGAAGGAGGCAGGCTACTCTATGGGTCAGTATCACTCATACATTGATCGTGGCTTTATCAACGACATCGATGACTTGATAGGTTCTCCAGCTCATGAGTCTAACGACAACCACCGCTTGGTAGGCGATTACTACATCGTAGACTTCAATGGTGATGGTGTGGTAGATAGCAAGGACTCAGCTCCAGTAGGTTATAGCTCAAGCCCTCAGAATACATACAATGCCACTATCGGTATCGAGTATAAGGGCTTCTCTGCTTTCGCTCAGTTCTATGGTGTAACCAATGTAACTCGTGACGTAACCTTGACAAGCTTTGGCAATAAGTTGGACAATGTTTATGACACTGGTACTTGGTGGGACAAGAATGAGTCTTCTCCAGAATCTATCATTCCTCGCTGGGGTGCTACCCAGTCTGATTACAGCAATGGTACTCAGTTCCTCTATGATGGTTCATACATCCGTCTGAAGAACGTAGAGATTGCTTATACTTGGACCAAGGGATGGATCAAGGCTCTCGGTATGAACTACCTCAAGGTATACTTGAATGGTAACAACCTCTGGCTTTGGACTCGTATGCCTGATGACCGTGAGGCTAACCTCGGTGGTGGCGGTTTCCTTGGAGCATATCCTACAGTACGCCGCTTCAACTTAGGTGTTAAATTCTCATTGTAATATTAAAATGAACATTCAAATGAAAAATAAGATAAAGAATTTTTTGTTGATGGGATGCGTCTCGCTGGCTCTCGGCACCTCGCTCAACTCTTGCCAGGACTATCTTGACAAGGAGGCAGATTCTACAGTCTCAGAAAATGACGCATTTGTAAACTTCCGTAACTTTCAGGGTTATGTAGAGGAGATTTACAACTGTATCCCTGATAAGGAAAAATGTAACTGGTGTCCTTCTTGGAACTGGGGTGATGATGAAATCTTCAACCCAGAGGCTGATGGCCGTATGACACACCAGGTAGACTTGGGCAACTTCCGTGCTTGGCAGACCACTGGTAACTGGCTTTACAAGGATGGCAGCAACCCTACATCTACAGATAAGTTCAACCACTCACTTTGGCCACATGCTTGGTATTGCATTCGTAAGGCTAACCAGGGCTTGGCTAATCTCGATAAGTTGGTAGCTAGCAAGGCAGAGAAAGACCTCATTGCTGGTCAGCTTTACTTCTTCCGTGCATGGTGGCACACTGAGTTGATGCAGTACTTTGGTGGTTTGCCATACATTGATACCTATTTGGATCTCAATTCAGAGCTCAATTTGCCTCGTCTCTCTTATCAGGAGTGTGCAAAGAAGGCTGCTGCTGATTATCGCAAGGCTGCCGATCTGTTGCCTATCAACTGGGACAATGAGTATGATGGTGCTGCCACACAGGGCAAGAACGACCTTCGTATCAACAAGATCATGGCACTCGGTTATCTGGGCAAGACTTATCTCTGGGCTGCCAGCCCATTGATGAAGGATGGCGCACAGGTAGGAGCTAGCAAGAATGGCAAGACATACGACTATGATGAGGAGTTTGCCAAGAAGGCAGCTGAGGTCTTCGGTGAGTTGCTCACATTGGTTGAGGGGGGCCAGACACAGTATGGGTTGGCTGAGTTCAAATATAAGGACATCTACAATCATGAGCGTTCTGCCGATGCTAACTCTTGCTTCTCTGATATCTTCTATACCAAGAAGCAGAACTGGAAAATGCCTGGATCTATTGAGGCTATCTTCCGTGGTCCATCTGCAGACTTCAACGGCTCTAACTGGAATACCTCTAAGGTGTTTGGTCCTAAGGTTGACAAAGTGGTTGCACATGACAATGTGATTCACCAGCCTACAGCTAACTTGATAGCTGCTTACGGTATGGCTAATGGTGAGCCCGCTTACATCGTAGAGAATGGCAAGTTGGTTCCTAACATAGCAGGTGGTTTCGATCCTACTCATCCATATAAGAACCGTGACCCACGCTTCTATCACGACATCGTGTTTGATGGCTTCAAGTATCTGAATGGTACTCCTGGTCAGTGGGCTAACTTGCAGTACTGCCAGTTGTATACAGGTGGCAATATGCGTCCAGTGGCTAATGGCAGCCGTACAGGTTACTTCATCCAGAAGTTGGTGCCTCATACATGTAATGAGGTGGATCGCGACTACGATTGGGGTTCAGCATTCCACTGTTACTTGCCATATATGCGTCTGGCTGACATCTATCTGATGTATGCTGAGGCTTGTGCTGCGTTTGGTGGTGCTTCTGGCAAGGCTACTAACTTTAGCAAGACTGCTGAGGATGCCATCAATACCCTTCGTGATCGTTGTGGCGCTGGTCATGTGGCTCCAGAGTATGTAGCTGATGCACATAAGTTCATGGACGAGGTTCGCCGTGAGCGTGAGGTGGAACTTGCTTTCGAGGGCTTCCGTTTCAACGACTTGCAGCGCTGGTTGCTCCTGACCGAGGCTCCTTACAATGTAAAGTACTCTGATGAGTTTGACCGTGTGGAGGGTGCCGATTTCTACAAGAATAATGACCCAGCTGATGCTAAGGTGGATAACTTCCGCCAGGAAGCGATCTTGACTCGTCACTTCACAGCCAAGCACTATTGGTTCCCATTGCCTATCAAGGATGTTTATCTCTATCAAGAGCTTAGTCAGAATCCTGGTTGGTAAAATAACATTATATAGTAATACTAAAATAAGAATGATAGTATGAATTCAAAATTCAAATCATATAATTCAAAGTTCCTGTTGGCAGGTCTTGTGTCATTGGCTCCTATGGCTGCCGATGCCAAAACTGCTGCTGAGAACGAAACCGATACCGTTGCTGCCGACAAGGAGATGGTCAATGTGGCTTATCGCAAGGTAGCCAAGGGTGACATCTTGGGCGGCGTTTCGGTAGTCGATGTAGAGGGATTGATGAAGAAAAACTACCACACTTATAGCCTTGACAACATGCAGGGCTACGTGGGTGGTTGGAATGGCAACTCTCTCTGGGGTATGGATGCTGACAATGCAGGATACTTGGTATTGGTAGATGGTGTGCCTCGTGAGGCAACCAACGTGATGCCTAGCGAGATTGACCAGATTACATTCCTAAAGGGTGCGCAAGCTGTAGTGCTCTATGGTAGCAAGGCAGCTAAGGGTGCTGTGCTCATCACCACCAAGCGTGGCAAGAACGATGGCTTGAAGGTTGAGGTGCAGGCTAACGCTGGTCTCAATGTGGCTAAGTCATTCCCTGAGTATCTGGGCTCTGCTGAGTATATGACTCTCTACAACGAGGCTCGTGCCAATGACGGTTTGACTCCTCTCTACTCTGCTGAGGATATCTACAATCATGGCTTGGGCATCAACCCATATCGTTATCCTAATCTCGATATGTACTCTTCTGACTATCTTCGCAAGATGAATAGTCGCTACGAGGCTACTGCTGAGATTAGTGGTGGTGGTAAGCGTGCTCACTTCTATAGCAACATCAACTATTATCGCCAGGGCGACTTCCTGAAGTTTGGTGAGGCTAAGAACAATAACACTCAGCGTTTCAGTGTACGTGGTAATGTAGATGTCAACATCACAGATGACATCAAGGCTTGGGTCAACTCCAATGCCACATTCTATGATTCACATTCTGCTATTGGTGATTATTGGAATGCAGCTGCTACTTGGCGTCCTAACTTCCCACAGAATGCTAGCCCATTGATCTCTACAGACATGATAGCTCCTAATGCCAAGGCTGCTTGGGACTTGATGAGTGTGGCTAAGCTGGTGGATGGCAAGTACTTCTTGGCTGGTACACAGGCTAACTCTTCTAACATCTTCGCAGATTACTATGCTGCTGGTAAGAGCAAGTATACTAGCCGCCAGTTCCAGTTTGATACAGGTGTTAACATCAATCTGCACAAGTTGTTGCAGGGCTTGTCTTTCGAGACTCGTTTCGCAGTAGACTATGCTACCTCTTACACCACATCTTTCAATAATAGCTATGCCATCTATATCCCAACATGGTCAAACATCGACGGCAAGGATATGATCGTAGCTTTGAAGAAGGAAGGTGAGGATAAGAAGTCTGGTGTACAGAACATCGCTAATAGTGTGGACAATCAGACCATGCTCTTCTCTGCTCAGTTCAATTACGCCAATACATTTAATAAGGTACATAACCTCTCTGCGATGTTGATTGCCTCTGGCTATCAGCAGTCTAAATCAGGTGAGTATCACAAGACATCAAGTGCTAATCTTGCCTTGGATGCATCTTATGATTACGCCAAGACTTATTATGCAGACTTCGGCTTGGCAGCTATCCACTCTGCACAGTTGGCTCCAGGTCATCGTGTAGGCTTCTCTCCTTCACTTTCATTGGGTTGGAGACTCAAGAACGAGAACTTCTTGAAGAACAGCAAGGTGGTAGACGATATGATGATCAGTGTATCTGGTAGCATCATCAACGAGGATATTGACTTGGCAGTAAATGACAACAGATACTATCTCTATGACACCAACTGGCAGACAGCTGATGGTTATGGATGGTATGATGGTTCTGCTGGCAAGTACACATTCTCTAAGCGTTCTGCCAACAAGGATCTCGACTTCATCAAGCGTAAGGAACTTTCTGTCAACTTCAAGACTTCCTTGTGGCAGCAGATGGTAACATTGGATGCTAGCTTCTTCGTTAACTCGATGGAGGGTTATCTGATTTCTACTCCAACGTTCTATCCTTCTCACTTTAAGCCAGGCTATCCTGATGCTTCATTCATGCCTGTGCTCAACTTTAACAATAATCGCCGCATCGGTTTCGACTTCGCAGCTAACTTCAATAAGAAGGTGGGTGATGTAGACTTGCAGCTCGGCGTAACAGGTACTTATTATAACACCAAGGCTACCAAGCGTGATGAGTTGAACGTATGGGATTACCAAAACCGTGAGGGCAAGGCTATCGATGGTATCTGGGGTTATAAGTTTGCTGGCTTCTTCCAGAGTGAGGAAGAAATCAAGAACTCTCCAGACCAGAGCCGCTTGGGTAGTGACGTGAAGCCTGGCGATATGAAGTATGTGGATGTAAACGGTGATGGCAAGATCGACACTTACGACCAGGTGTTCCTGGGCAAGGGTGGTTGGTATGGCTCTCCATTCACATTGGGTGTAAACCTCACTGCTAAGTGGAAGAACTTCACATTCTTCGCCCTCGGTACTGGCAACTTCGGTGCTTATGGCTTGAAGAACAATTCTTACTGGTGGGTAAAGGGTGACGGCAAGTACTCAGCTGTGGTTCGCAATCGCTGGACTGAGGCAACCAAGGAGACTGCTACTTATCCACGTCTTACCACACTCTCAGGTAGCAACAACTATCAGACATCAGACTTCTGGATGTACAGCACAGACGCTTTCCGCTTGGCTAAGGTACAGATTACATACGACCTGCCTAGCACGCTCTTCCAGAAGACTTGGGTTAAGGGCTTGTCTGCTTTTGTAAGCGGTGCCAACTTGCTCACTATCTCTAAGAACCGTGAGTTATTGGAGATGAACATAGGTAGTGCTCCTCAGACACGCTATTATAATATAGGTGTGAAGGCTACATTCTAATCATTATTAAATGTATACAGAAATGAAAATTAATAAGTTATTTATATTAGCTGCATTGTCACTCTCGTTGGTGTCTTGCTCAGATCTCTTTGAGCCTGCACAGGAAAACAACCGTAGCTTGGACGAGATTTACGAAGAGCCTACTTATGCTCAGGGACTTCTCGGCTATGCTTATGCCATGCTTCCTTATAATACCAAAAGTGTAACTGATGTGGCAACCGATGATGCTGTAAGCAATGATTTGTCTAACAGCTACCTGAAAATGGCTACTGGTTCTTGGGCTGCCTATGATGACCCTATGAGCAAGTGGGCTAGCTGTCGTGCTAGCATCCAGTACTTGAACATCTTCCTTCAGGAAGTGGACAAGGTAGACTGGGCTAAGGACAAGGGTGCGCAGCAGATGTTCTGTGAGAGCCGTAAGGGTGAGGCTTATGCCTTGAGAGCTCTCAATATGTATTATCTCTTGATGAACCATGGTGGTTGGACTGAGGATGGTCAGCTCCTGGGTGTGCCAAACTTGACAAAGCCAGAGGATACTTCTTCTGATTTCAATCAGCCACGTGCCACATTCCAAGCTTGCTTGGATCAAATTTATAGCGACTTGGACCAGGCTGAGCAGTTGCTGCCTTTGGACTACAATGATTTGACTAAGTCAGATCCTGTGCCAGAAAAATACACTGCTATGGGTGTGGACAACTATCAGGACTATAACCGTGTATTGGGTTCTCTGATGCGTGGTCGTGTGAGCGGTCGTATCGCCAAGGCTATCCGTGCACAGGTTTCTCTCCTTGCTGCCAGCCCTGCTTTTAATAAAGGTACCAATGTGGATTATAAGCGTGCTGCTGATGATGCAGCCAGCTTGCTCGACTTGATTGGTGGTGTAAGCGGCTTGTCTGAAACAGGTAATTCTTGGTATGCTCAGACTAATGAGATTAATAATTTGCAGTCTGGTGCATGTCCTAAGGAAATCATCTGGCGTGGTAATAAGACTAATGGTGCAGATGATTGGGACCTCGGTTTGAACCAGGAGGCTGATAACTTCCCTCCATCTCTCTATGGTAAGGGACGTATCAATCCTACCCAGAACTTGGTGGATGCTTTCCCTGCTGCCAATGGTTATCCTATCACAGATGAGCGCAGTGAGTATGATGACTTGGATCCTTACAGCAATCGTGATCCACGCTTGGATCTCTACATTATCTATAATGGCTGCAAGTATAAGGGTGCAACCATCAATACCGACATCACCACTGCCAACAATGACAATGGACTGAATAAGATTGGTAACTCTACGCGTACTGGTTACTATATGAAGAAGCTTCTTCGTGAGGATTGTAATCCTAATCCAAATGCCAAGAACGCACAGTATCACTATCCTGTGTATATCCGCTATACCGAGATCTTCTTGGATTATGCTGAGGCTGCCAATGAGGCTTGGGGACCTAAGGGCAATGGCACACATGCTTATTCTGCATACGATGTGATCAAGGCTATACGTCATCGTGCAGGCATCACAAATGATTCTTATCTTGATGAGTGCGCTAACGACCAGGTTAAGATGCGTGAGTTGATTCGCAATGAGCGTCGTATTGAGCTCTGCTTCGAGAACAAGCGCTTCAATGACCTCCGCCGCTGGAAGGCTCCTATCAATGAGGCTGTTCATGGCGTGGAGATTTCTACAGAGGCTGGTATTCCACAGTTCAAGGATATCACAGTAGAGGAAAGAAAATACGACGACTATATGTATTACGGTCCTGTGCCACAGACTGAAATCCTCAAGTGGGATCAGCTGAAGCAGAATGCAGGATGGAAATTACAAACGACTAACATTTTATAATGATGAAAACTATGAAGATGAATAAATATTTCTCAATGGCTGCACTCGGAGCCTTGGCTCTGACTTTCGGCTCTTGTGAGAACGGCACGCCTGAGTTTGACGACTACGAGGGTGGCACATCAGTCTACTTCGCCCACCAAAACGTGGAGCGTATATTGGTGTTGGGCAATGACGAGAATCGTGACAATACCAAGGACAACGAGCATATTATCAACATCGTGTCTACCATGGGTGGTGCTTACAATGGTAAGGACATCACACTGGATGTGGCTGTAGATAATTCGCTTTGTGACAACCTCTATTTCTCTGATGGCGTATCTCCTGTAAAGCCTATGCCTGCAGAGTATTACACCTTGGCAGGTAACACCATCTCTTATGGTGGCAACTTGCAGGGAAAATTACAGGTGAAGCTCAACGATGCTTTCTTCGCTGATCCTGCCTCTGTAAAGAATACTTATGTCATCCCTCTGATCATCAAAGATCAGAAGGGTGCTGGCAAGATCTTGACGGGTACTCCTTTCCAGGAGGGTGAAACTCCTGCGCTGACCAATAGCGATGCGTGGAAGATATTGCCTCAGAACTATGTGCTCTATTGTGTGAAATACATGAACCCTTGGGCTGGATTCTATCTGCGCCGTGGTACAGATAGGATTACTGAGAATGGTCAGACCACAGAAGAGAAGCGTGAGGGTGCAACTATTGAGAAGGACGAGGTTTGCCAGATTACTACCAAGAGCCTTACAGAGGCTATCTATCCTCTCACAGTCAAGAGAGTTGTGGGCAAGGATGCTGAGGGTAAGGATATCCTCAAGTCTTATACTTGCAACTTGAAGCTTACCTTTGCTAACGATGGTACTTGCTCTGTTTCTTCCGAGACTGAGGGCGTAACTGCTACTGGTACAGGTAAGTTTGTGGAGAAGGGCGCTAAGCTGGCTTGGGGCAACAAGGATCGTGACATCCTGACTCTCCAGTATACCGTAGACTTCGGTGCTGTCAAGGTAGAGACAACCGACCAGTTTGTAGCTCAAACTCGTGGTAATACCAATGGTATATTAATTTTCGATACTCAGTATATCGTAAAGTAAGCTGCGGTAATTATCAATTAAGTATCATCTAATAATAGGTAGATTATTATGAAATTGAAAAATATTAATTTTGGTTTAGGCTTGGTAGCTCTCTTGGCTTTGTCATCATGTGCTGATGACAAGTTCTCGGAGTACAGAACTGATATGACCAAGAACTTGAAGGAATATCAGTATCTTAACAACTACGAGCCTTTGAAGAAATATGTCGAAGACATGAAGGCTTCTGGCAAGTGCAATCCCGACTTTAAGTTGGGTATTGCACTGGCTGCGCCCGACTTCAACAAACAGGAGCTTGTATATTGCTTGGCTGGTAGCAACTTCGAGGAGATGACAGCAGGCAACGCCATGAAGTATGCTTCTTGTGTAAAAAATGATGGAACCTTTGACTTTAATACTGTTAAGGATTTCGTTACAAATGCACAGGATGCAGGTTTGACCATCTATGGTCATACGCTTGCTTGGCATTCTCAGCAGAACAAGAAGTATCTTAGTAAACTTATTGCAGATAAGGAAATTCAGGTAGACCCTAGTCAGAAAGTTGATAAGGTAGATGCTTATACCGACTTTTCTAAAATGAATAGTTTCCCTTTTTATGTAATGGACTATACTCCTGAAATCAAAGATGGAATTTTGATTAGCAAATATCCAGGAAAATGGTATCAGTATTTTGTAGTTGACAATTATCCTGTAGATGTTGATGCCAAGAGAGAATATAAGGTAACAGCTATGATCAAGGCTTCAGAAGATGGACAGATTGATGTGCAGACGGGTAACTGGGGAGCAACAACATCCCAGAAAATGTCAGTTTCTACACAGTGGAAAGAGCAATCTGTAACATTTAGTGGATTAACAACAGAAAAAGCTTTTGTCGTTTTCCAACCAGGAGATTTTGCAGGAGACATTTCTTGTAAGTGGGTAAAAGTTACTCATTCTGAGGCTCCGGTAATGGAAATCGAGACCGAGGTTCATAAGGAAACTTATACTGATGGTGATTTCCCATTCTATGCTATGGGTTGTACACCTCCTGTTATTAATGGAGCTATCCACTTTGTTCCTACAGGCGATTGGTCTCAATTCTTTGTTATGCCAGGTGGCGATAATGAATTAGATGAAGGTGACTATGTCGTTTATTTAGACCTTACTTCTGATAAGGATGCAAGTGGTGTAGATCTCACCATGCAAAATGGTTGGGGTGGCACAGCTCAAGCTATTACAGCCAAAGTGCCTGTAGCTGCAGGTCGTCATTCGGTAAAAATCGAAATGCCTAAAGTAGAAGGTGGTAATTATGACATCATTCTTAAGCCTCAGACAGCTGATGCTACTTTGGATGTTCATTCTGTTAGAGTTTGCAAGATTACTAAGTCTAATTCTATTCCTCTTACGGACGAAGAGAAGAAATCTCTTCTTACTGATGCTATGGGCAAGTGGATTGATGGTATGATGGAGGCTACTAATGGTTATGTTACATCTTGGGAAGTTGTGAACGAGGCCCTTTCTGGTGCCGATAAAGATGGTGATGGCAAGTACGACTTGCAGTCTGCTAAACGAGGCAACGTTTCTGCTGATGATGCAAAGAACAATTTCTACTGGCAGGATTATCTCGGCGACATCGACTATGTTCGCACAGCCGTGGCTGATGCTCGCAAGAGTTTTGCCGCCCATAATGGTGACCCTGAGAAATTGAAACTCTTCATCAATGATTATAACTTGGAGAGCGATTGGGACGACAATGGCAAGTTGAGGAGTTTGATTCAGTGGATCAAGGATTGGGAGGCTGATGGTGTTACCAAGATTGATGGTATCGCATCTCAGATGCATATCTCTTGCTATGCTGATCCTAACACTCAGAAATCTAAGAAAGATCATATCGTCAAGATGTTGGAGTTGATGAAGGAAAGTGGCAAGCTTTGCAAGATTTCTGAACTTGATATGGGTTATGTTGATGCCGCTGGCAAAGAAGTGAAGACAGCCGATATAACAGAGGAACAACACAAGGAAATGCGTGACCTCTACACCTTCGTTCTCCAGAAGTACTTCGAGATTATTCCTGCTGCTCAGCAGTATGGTATCACTCAGTGGTGTGCTACAGATGCTCCTAAGGATTCAGGTTGGCGTCCTGGTTTGCCAGTAGGCCTCTGGGATCTCAACTATCTTCGCAAGCATACCTATGCAGGTTTCGCTGTAGGTCTTGGTGCTCCAGAATATTGGAAGGAAGCCAAGTAAATCCTCTAAAAGACATTAGTTTTAGGTTTATCATACAAAGATTAACCGAAAAAAGATGTTAGTCGTTAAGGTTGGCTGTGTTGTGATGACACGGTCAACCTTTTTGCTTTGTAACATTTGTCTTGCAATATGTTAAATGTGAGTCAGTAAATAAAAAATAATTCTGATTTTTGAGGTTGTATCACTTCTTTTTTGTATCTTTGCGCTTAAATATCACTATACTGATATATAATGGCTATTTTATGGCTTAATGTTCACTTAAATGATAGTTAAGTATATGAAAGATTTGTATGAATATTCTACTCCGGAACTGGTGAGATTGCTGGGAAATCGCTTTAGGGAATACAGAATGCGATGCAATTTGACACAGAAGGAAGTGGCAGAACTGACAGGCATTGGTATGACTACTATCCACAAGTTTGAGAATGGATGTGCTAGAAACATATCACTTTCTACATTGATTCTCTTGCTCAAGGTGGTGGGACAGATCAATGCGCTTGATAACTTAATGCCCGAATTGCCACCATCCCCTTACTTGATGACCAAGGGAGATAAAAAGGTACAAAGAATTAGACACTGATAATAGCGAATGATTTATGGTTAAGACTTTAAAAGTAATCTTGTGGGATGAGGAAGTTGGTAGGTTGTCGTGGGACGACAAAAGGCAAATGTCCTACTTCACTTATAATCCAACTTTTGTGCATAGGGGTATTGATATATCTCCTCTATGGGCATCCATACGCAACAATAGAGGACTTATGCCTATTTGGGGAGAGGAACAGAGAATTTATCAAAAACTTCCTGCTTTCCTGGCTGACTCATTGCCTGATTCTTGGGGCAATCAGTTGTTTGATCTTTGGAGACAGCAGAATCATCTCTCCAATACGGAAATTTCTCCTCTTGATAAGTTGTCATTTATCGGTAGAAGAGGAATGGGTGCTTTGGAGTTTGTCCCAGAGTATGAGAGGAGTAAGAAATCAGAGAGGATTGATGTCAATTCCTTGGTTGCACTTGCTGAACGCATATTTACTGAACGAGAGGAGGCTCAGATTTTACCAGAGGAATCTCTTACCATGCAGTCGCTCTTGACTGTGGGAACTTCTGCTGGTGGCAGGCAGCCTAAGGCTGTTATTGCTATCAATTCGGCTGATGGTGAGATAAGAAGTGGACAAATCTCGGATCTTGATGGATATGATTACTACTTGTTGAAGTTTGGAAATGCTGATTTCAACTCTGCCGAACTAGAAATGACATACTACGATCTTGCCATCAAGGCTGGCATCAATATGATGCATTCTGAACTCTTGACGGTTGATGGCAGCAAGCACTTCATGACGCAGAGATTTGATAGAAAAGATGGGAAGAAGCTTCATACTCAAACTTTGGCGGCTATGTATCCTGAGGCAAATAGTTATGAGCAACTTATTTCTGTTTGCAGGTCGCTCCATTTGCCAGAGGCTGATTGTGAAGAGGTTTATAGAAGAATGATATTCAACGTGCTGGCAAACAATACTGATGATCACAACAAAAACTTCTCCTTCATGATGGATAGGATGGGTAATTGGCGGTTATCACCTGCTTATGATCTTACCTATATCCTCAATATGGGTGGAGTGCAGCCCAATCAAGACCACTGTATGTTTATCAGGTCCAAACTGCGTAATATTTCAAAAGAGGATGTCTTGCAATTTGCATTCGATAATGGTATTCGAAAGCCAGAGAGTATTATAGGTGATGTAAAGAATGCTTTGTTGCAATTTAGGACTGTGGCTGTAAAATATGCAGTGGATGAAAAATGGATAGGCAGAGTGGAGGCTACCATCCTTTCTCATCTGAAAGAATGGGGTGAGTATGAAGATGATAAACCGACGTTATCTGTAGAGATTAATGGTCATCAAGTGACTGATGTACATATAGAGCAAGCCTACAAGGGCAACTTTCATTTATGTGCAAAGATAGATGGCAGGGAAAAGAAGTTTGTGATAAGCAAAAACAAGAATGAGTTTTCCCTTATAGAGAGTCTCGGAATCGCTAATCTTACAGAGAAACAACTGTTGACTATGGTTGAAAAATTCCTATGTAAGTAAAGAAATATAAAGGTCGGTTGTGTCGTGAAGACACGACCGACCTTTTTGCATTTTTTTAATGATGAAAATATTCTCTTTCTCCTATGTGTCATTCTTGAAAGAGATTGTCTAGTGTGACTTCGCTGTTTACTATACTTTCCTTAAAATGGCACGAAAACGCACTTTTTCTCACTTTTTTTTCGAGAAAAAGTGCGTTTTCGTGCCAAAATCTTTAATTTGGCTTCCCAGAGAAGGACGTGATGTATTAGGCCATCCTACAAGCGGAATCTTTATTCACTAGGGTAGAAAAATTGTGATGAAGTAGTTAGGTTTTGTGATAAAATAAAAATAGTTTTGTTGTTTAGATGTCCTTTCACCTTTCATCTATCTTCTTGCATTTCAGATAGATGAAAGGTGAAAGGACTTTTTTGTTTCTTATAGGTGCTCTAGCCAATTCTCGGGAGTGATGATCGTTTTATCCTTCACATCGTATGTGTTTAGGAAGGAAGCAGGAAACTGAGTATTTGCTCTCTTTGGATTCCATTTCATTTCGAAGAGAGTAAACTGTCCGTCGCTTTCCTCGATGTAGTCTATCTCTTGCTGTTGGTTGGTTCGCCAGAAATAGCTGTTTACATATCTTCCTTCATACTGGTTAGCTTTTATTCTTTCGCTGATAACGAAGTTCTCCCACAAGGCACCAACATCTTGTCGAAGGGCCAAAGGCGCAAAGTTTTGCAATATGGCATTTCGGATACCATTGTCGTAAAAGTAAAACTTCTTGGCTCGTTTCAGTTCTGTGCGCAGGTTTCTGCTAAAACCATTTAGCTTGAAGATGATATAGCATTTTTCTAGCAAGTCTACATATTTTTCCACGGTTTTGCTGTCCGTACCTACTGTCTGTGCCAGCTCATTGTATGAAACTTCGCTAGTAACTTGCAGTGCTAAAGCAGTGAGTAGCTTGCTAAGCAATGCAGGTCGGCGTATACTCTCTAAGGTGAGCAAGTCCTTATAGAGATAACTATTGGACAGATTGTACAAGATGTCTTTTGCATCTTTTGTATGATTGATGACATCTGGGTATGAGCCATAGATGAGGCGATTCTCTAGTGTTTGCTTTACTGTAAGTAAGCCTTGAGATTCGAGTAATTCACCAGTGGACAATGGAAAGAGATGATACTCAAACTTTCTGCCGGTCAGTGGCTCATTGAGCTTGTTTTGTAATTCAAATGAGGAAGAGCCTGTTACCAGTAATTGTACTTCAGGGAAGTTGTCAGTAATCAATTTTAGGGTTAGCCCTATGTTTTCTACTCTTTGTGCCTCGTCTATCATGACAATCTTGTGTTTGCCAATGAGCAATTTTAGTTCTTGGCTATTCACCTGGGATAGCATTTCTTTTACTTCTGGCTCATCACAGTTTAATTGCAATATAGGTTCCGTACGTTTTTCAAGTATCATTTTGAAAAGCGTACTTTTTCCTACTTGTCTGGCACCTATTATAATAATAGCTTTACCACCAAACATTCTGGCCTCTATCGTTTCTTGTAGTTTCCTTCTTATCATTTTATTCTTATGTTTAAATCTTCTGCAAAGGTAATGAAAATATTCGCTAATCCAAAAAATAACACTGTTTTTTTGGATTATAATCCGAAAATTCGTACTGATTTTTTGGATTAGGGACATTTTTGAGCTATTTTTGCCTTGTTAATAGGGTGCCATGTAACTTTAGTTTATACCCAATGTTATGGGTTGTGAAAATTCTTAATCTAGTATCTGTTGCTTGTAGCCCTAGGAGTTGATGATTGTTGTTCCAGAAGCTAATGCCTTTAACTCCTGTTCCTAATGATTGCAAGTCCTAGAATCGCATATCTTTTGGCGACCGCCAAAAGATATGCGGAAGGCATTCTTCTTACTATTACTTACGTCACTTGTAGGCATCAAGCCCTACGCTTGTAATCATTCAGTACTGGGAGGGCAGGTAACAAACCTGCCCTCCCAGTGCATTTTGATACGTTTGATAAAGTATTTGATATATGGCGCAAAGCCTATGTCGGATTATTCTTGTAATTTTGCAACGAATAAACAATTTAATCATATACGTATGAAAAAGAAAAATATCCAGACCCCCATTTTATCAATGGCCATTGCTGCATGTATGATATCTCACCAGCAAAATGCGCAGGCCGGAGAAAATCCGTCCCTGCAAAATGATTCCGTGCCTTATGTAACCATGCCGGATGTTTCCCCTAAACTCACCACAGGAGATGGAAATCCCCTGCTGGATTTTATGTTTACAGCGGATCCAACTGCAGTAGAATATAATGGCAGAATTTATGTGTACGCAACAAACGATCAGCAACAATATGATTCAATAGGCGGTTACGGAAAAAACTCCTACGAATACATCAAATCTCTGGTGATGATGTCTTCCGATGACATGACAAACTGGACCTATCACGGAATTATTAAAACAGACAGCATCGCCCCATGGATACAAACATCATGGGCACCGTCGATCGCAAAACGTGAGGAAGCGGACGGCAAGACTCACTTTTACCTCTATTTCTCCAATAGCGGGGGTGGAACCGCAGTGCTGACATCCACATCCCCCATAGGACCGTGGTCAAGCCCGCTGAATCATAGTTTGGTAGACACAAACACTCCCGGCATAGCAGGAGAATGCAAAGCCGCTTTCGATCCGGGTGTAGTCATCGATGACAAAGGAAAAGGTTGGCTGACAGTAGGCGGAGGATGTGCTCGCATTATGCGTTTGGGAAAAGACATGATTAGTGTGGATGGCCCGATAAAGCCCATCAGGGCTCCCCATCATTTCGAAGCTAACGAATTAAACTACATCAACGGCACATACGTTTATACTTATAACATAGATTGGCAAGATTTTAGCGACTGGCCTCTCCCGACAGAGAAACCAACCACCTGTTGCATGAGTTACATGACTAGCAAAACTCCGCTGGTAACCAAAAGTTGGAAATACCAGCACAACTATATGAAAAACCCTGGAGATTATGGATTTGACTACAGCAACAATCATACACATCTACACAAATTCCGCGGGAAATGGTATGTATTCTATCACACAATGAGTTTGCAACATAGTTTCAATACAACAGCTGGTTTTCGTAATGTTTGTGTCGATGAAATACAAGTTGACGAGAATACTGTGAATATCCACATGGGTAATCAGACTCTGAAAGGCGTAAAACAGATACAGCCTATGAATCCGTTCATCATCCAGCAGGCCGAAACCACAGCAGCCACACAAGGTGTCAAGTTCACAAATGGAAAAAGTATCGGGGACATGTATGCCGTTACCGTTCCCAACAAGACTGGCATCATTGCTGTCAGAGGTGTGGAATTCAACAAAGTACCTTCCAGTCTGGAAATTAAGGCATCCGGAAACGGAATCATAGAAGTCCGCCGGGATAGGCCGGACGGAGAAGTCATAGCTTCAATCAAAGTCGGTACCCCGCAAATGAAACTCATAGAATCCCAACTTCAAAAGAATATGACAGGCACAATGGACCTCTGTTTTGTCCTGAAAGGAAACAATATCACATTCGACGAATGGAAGTTCAAATGATAACTTCCTGATGACAAGGAGGGTGCATTGCCCATTATGATGCACTCTCCTTAACTTCCTGTACGTATCCCGCGCTGAGGAGACTATGCATGGAAGCTGTGCTATCGTTGGATTCTCTTGTTTGTTTTTGCAACACTAAGATAAGTGAATTCTTCGACATGGCAAAATCCTGGGCCGCTCGGCTCTGCCGCTTGACTTGTTCAAGAACTTTTTGCTGCTCAGGTGTTTAAAAAGTTTAATTTATAATAGTGTTGCGTAATTAAGGACTATGGGACATATTATTAAACTACAATGGAAAATCGCTGGAATGCTGGGCATCTTGCTTCTATGTTCAATGCAAACTACAGCGAAAAAAGTTGCGGATTCCTCCCTGAAACCACGTATTGTCGTACTTACGGATATTGCACCGACAGACCTTGAACCCGATGACATGGAATCAATGGTCCGCCTGCTGGTCCATGCTGACCTTTATGAAATAGAGGGACTGATTGCGACAGGAGGATGGAACAGCTGCGGGAGATCTTATCCGGACGAATGGATGGAAAACATGCAGAAAGTAATTAATGCCTACGAGGAGGATCTACCAAATCTAATGAAACGATCCGGACAAAAGGGTTTCCTGCCAGTAGAAAAGGAAGCTGGCAAACAAACGTTGGGTTATTGGCCAAGTGCTGCCTATTTGCGTAGCAGGACTGCATTTGGCAGCAGAGATTTAGGCGTAAGCAAGCTTGGAGAGGAGAATCGCTCACAAGGTAGCCAAATGATTATCGACCTGGTTGATGAAAAGGACGACCGTCCCTTATGGGTTATGGTTTGGGGCGGTGCAAATACACTGGCTCAAGCGATATGGACTGTCAGGCAGGAACGAAGCGAAACGGAAGTTAGAAAGTTTCTGAATAAGTTGTGTGTTTATACAATTACAGACCAAGATGTATGCGGAGGTCCCCCTGTGGATTATGCCTTCAGTTCTCATCAATGGATCCGCAAGACTTGCGGCAAGGATATCCGCTTTTTCTGGGACGACAGCGCCTGGATCGTGCAGAACGCCATAGGAAGCCAGAATTGGAACGAATACGCAACTCATATACAAAATCACGGGAATCTAGGGAAAATATATCCGAAAAACAAATACGGAGTGGAAGGCGACACTCCTTCTTTCCTACATGTAACCCCAAATGGATTAAACGATCCGACCGTATGTAGCCAGGCAGGTTGGGGTGGCTATTTCCGATGGGGACTGTCACCAGACAGTCTGACAACATGCTACACAAATGCAGATCCGGCAGTCAGATGCATATCGGAGAAATATGAGAAATACTTCTATCCCGCAATATTCGCCAACTTCATGGCACGTATGGATTGGGCTGCATACGGCAAAGGAAACCGTAACCCGATAGTCATCGTAAATGGTGAAAAGGGATTGAACCCGATTATAATTGAACCAGAAACAGAAGAGGAACTCCAATTAAACGCTTCAAAATCTGTGGATCCGGATAAAGATAAACTGACATTCCACTGGTGGATATTGCCGGAAGCGGGTACTTACACCTCAACGGTAAGTATCAGAGAGGCAGACAAAGCTAATGCCATTCTACGTATCCCCCAGGATGCGGCAGGAAAAGAACTGCATATAATCTGTGAAGTGACAGACAATGGGACTCCGGCACTGACCAGTTACAGAAGGGTCATCATCCGCCCAAAACTTGGCGAGACATTCAACCTTTCTGGGCAGCGATAAACATAACTATAAAGGCAATGTTATCAGAAAAAGATAATTCAGTAATTGATATTTAACATATAACAAATGAGACGTTTACAAATAGGTTTGATGGTGTATCATTTTCATTATAATGTTGGCTATCAAACCTATTTGGTACTTCTCACAAAGTATTTGTTATACCACGCAAAGTCTTTTTCAGCCTTTTCTGTTACTTTTGCAAGCGGAAATGAGAAACATTTCTCGTTCCACGAATGAACAATTATTATCAATAAACTTAAAATTAAAAGCGTATGAAAAAATTTACTTTTGTATTGGCAGCAATGTTTGCTTTTGCAACATTGGGTAATGCCGCTGAAACTGAAGAAACAGTTTATTTCGGTGGTGCAGCAAGCTGGGCATTCAAGAAGTTTGCAGACATTAATGGTCCTTTACCTTTGAGTGTAACAGCAACAGAAGATTGGAATGAAGTTACTTTGACAGACAAGGCTTCTATCTCTACTTCAGATTATAAAGCGATTAAGGTTTACTATTCTGATCTTACACAGGTTGGTGACAACAAGATGCAACTTGTCATTGGTGTTAAGGCTCCAGGCTATGGTAAGGACAACTGGGATTTGGATCCTGCTGATTATGTAGACGTTGATCCTGCAAAGGAGAGCGTAGAATTGGAACTTGGCGATAAATATGATGGCAAGTCTATTGACAAGTTGACATTGGCTCTTAAGAAAGTAGGTGCTTCTATCACTATTAATAAGGTGGTATTTGTGAAGCAGAATGGTGATGAGGAAATTCAGAGTACCTCTGCAAGTGGAGAGGTAAAGCAGGTAACTGCTACTCCTTGGTTTGAGTTCACTCAGTGGAATTTGCAGTATCTTTGTGACAAGACTTGCACATTGTTGACCTATACAAAGTCTGCTGAGGAGTCTCAGAAATATGTTATCGAGTTCGCTGAGCCTACTAAGGATGCATTGCAGTGGTTGCCGATGGCTGTTACTGCTGGTGACGATGAGGTCCCTGCTTATATCGGCATTCCTGTTGGAAGTGAGAAAGCTGAACTTGAACTCAATAGTGAAATTGAGTTTACAAAGGATCAAGCTCCTGTAGAGTGGACTTCTATTAAGTCTATTGCTCTTCAGAGCAATTGTGCTGCTGGCGCTACTCAGACCGTAAAGATTAAGAGTGCAAAGCGTATCATCACTAATACTACCACAGGTATTTCTAAGGTAGAGAATCTGAAGGTTGCCCAGGATGGCAAGTGCTTCAACCTCGCTGGTCAGCAGGTAGGTAAGGGTTACAAGGGCATTGTGATCAAGAATGGTAAAAAGATGGTTATCAAGTAATAGATGAGACGTTTTACAATGCTCGCATCTCTCCTCATGGTTCTGTGCCTACAGATGGCGGCACAGACTTGGGAAGATGTAAAAGTGGGGACTTCTACTCGCAAGACCCTCACTTATGTACCAAAGAATGTAGAGAAATCACCAGCTCTGGTGATTTCTCTTCATGGTTTCAATCAGGACCCTGAGTTTCAGCAGAAGCAGACCCAATGGAATGCGCTGGCTGATACCGAGGGTTTTATTGTTACCTATCCGCTGGCTAATAACAAGATGTGGGACACTAACGGTATGGGTGATGTGATGTTTGTGGAGACTGTCATGAAGGATATGGAGCTGAAGCACAATGTGGACAAGAACCGCATCTATCTCTCGGGTTTCTCTATGGGTAGCTGGCTGGGTTATCATTGCCTGGAAACTCTTGGCTATAAGATTGCTGCCTTCGGACCTGTAAGCGGTGTGGATATCGGTAAGCAGCCTAGAGCTAACCGCATGGTGCCTATCATGCATATTCACGGAACCGCTGATGATGTGTTCAAATATACGGGCGATCCTTATCACATGGCTGGCGGTTATCCTAGCATTGAGGAATATGTAAAGAATTGGGCTGCCTACGAGGGATGTGATACAAGCAATCCGCAGGTAATCCGTCCTTATCCTGCCGGCAGCACAGGTCCCAAAGCTACACGTACTATATATAATAATGTGAACGATGATGTAGAAGTGAACCTTATCTCCATTGACGGTGTGGGACATTGGCATTCCAATGATCCTAACGGGGTAAATTCTACCCAGGAACTGTGGAACTTCTTCAAGCATCATCAGTTGAACCAGCATCCGGTACCTGTGGAAAACCGCAACTATTTCATCCGTTACGAGAGTACTGTGGGCGAGAACCTCTGGGACCGTCAGGCTGTCTACACCTTGCCAAAGGCTTTGGAGAAGGATGCCAAGTATACGCTGACCATGAAGGTGAGAACTTCTGCAGATTGCGCTGAGCTGGCATTCTGGCCTATCTGGAATGCAAGCAACAACAAGAACCAGTGGGGTGGAAGCGATGATGTGCAGTATCTGGCAGTCTATCATGTAGAGGCTGGCGACTGGAAGACGCTGACCTGGAATTTCACAGCCAACTTCACCTTGGATACCTTCCAGTTTGTATTTGGCAAATACGGTGGTACACTCAATATTGACGACATGGTGTTGGTGAAGGAAGGAACATCAGAGAATCTGATAGCCAACGCCGATTTCTCAGCCCGCAATATTCAGGGCTGGAGCACCAACCCGAATGGTCCAAGCTATTTTCTTGCCAGCGAAGCCTATGCATCAACAGGCATCGAGAAGCCAGCTGTGGCAACCATGATGAAATCTGCGGATAAGGCATACTACACTCTTCAAGGTGTGAAGGTTATTCGTCCTACCAAGGGTATCTATATCCATGGTGGTAAGAAAATCGTGATTAAATAATTAACAATTATAAATTTTTTAAACTGAACGAAATGAAGAAATTATCATTTATGGTAGCGGCAATCTTAGTTTTTGCTTCCGCACCAAAAGTCTTAATGGCAGCTCCTGCTGTAATGGCAGAACAAGCTGCTACAGAAGATGTTGTAGATTGTTCTATTGATTGGACTAAGCAGACTGCTTACAATATGTGGGCTCCAGATGATGTGAAAAAGAATATTTCTGTATCTAAAGAGGATGGTTTGTCTGTCAAGAATGAAACTGCTGCAGAACACTTTTGGGATATTCAATATCAGCTAGGTAATAATGTTCATCTTTTGAAGGGCACTGATTATTCTATCAAGATTACCATGAAGGGTTCTACTGATGGTCACGCAACAGTAGGCATGGGTACTTGGGGTTGTTCACAAACGAGAGTAGATTTTACAGACCAGTATGCTACTTATACATTGCCTTATACAAGTGTTTATGAAGGAGAAGATGGATTTATTCTTATGCAGAGTGGTGATTTTGTCGGTACTATCTACGTTAAATCTATACAAGTTGTTCATAGTGAAAAGGCAACTACTCGTTATACTTTAGATTTTCCTACAGTTGATTATACTGCTGCTGATGCTACTGCTGCTGTTGGTTGGGGCAACGGCTTTAAATCAGAGATTGTTAATGGTGCTTGCGAAATCAGTCACGGAGAAACAACCAATGCATGGGATGCACAGGTTAACTTCGGGAATGTGTACCCTAAGGGGGCAATTATCAATTTGTCAATGGAAGTGAAGGGCTCTGTGGATGGTTCTATTTCTGCAGGTTTACAGAATTCTAATGGATATAAAGGTTGTGGCGATTTCCCTGAAATTAAATTAACCACAGATTACCAGAAGGTAGAGGTTTCAACTGTGTGTAGTGGTGATGGTGCTGATCGCTTGTTGTTGAATTTGGGTAAATATGCCGGCACTGTTTCTATCAAGAATCTTAAAATCGTAGCAGAAAGAGTAAAGCAGGAGTCTCTGACCATTCCTTCATCTTCATTTGCTACTTATGCAGCTTATTATCCGGTTGATTATGCTAAATCTGATTTGGAGGCTTATGCTGTCAAATTGAATGATGCTAAGGATGGTGTAGTATTTACTAAGATTTCTGGCGTTGTTCCTGCAGGTGTTCCAGTTTTGCTCAAAGGTGATGCTAATAAAGAATATGTTTTGAATAAGGCTGATGGTGGGTCTTCAGTCTCTACCGACTTGAAGATGTCGGATGGTACAGCTACTTCTACTGATGCTTCTGCTTCTACTGATGCTGTAACTCTCTATGCTTTGTCAACAGTAGATGGCGTTACAGCATTCTATCCTGTAAAGAAGGGTTCTCCGATTCCAGCCAAGCGCTGCTATCTGGAGGTAAAGAGTACTTCTCCAAAGGCAGCATTCTATAGTCTTGGCACTAACTTCGGCGAGACCACTGGCATCTCTTCTGTAGAGAATAAGGTAGAGAAGGCTGATGCTCCAGTCTATAACCTTGCCGGTCAGCTTGTAGGTAAAGGCTATAAGGGCCTTGTTATCAAGAACGGTAAGAAGTTTGTTATCAAGTAGTTGTAAATTCAATAATAGTATTTTTTTAAATCAAAATAAAAATGAAGAAATATATCAAGCCGTCAATGGAAATTATCGAAATGAATTCAGATGTTGCTATTTTAGCAGCTAGTTCTGGTACTCCTAATACTAGCTTTGGAACAACTGAGATTGAAGGTCCTTCTGCTCAGTCACGCGAAATGCGTAGTTTCAGCCTCTGGGACGGCGCTGAAGAGTAACGAATTAATCTATATAATATAAATATTAAACAAATGGTATAAAAAATCCCAGAATCGCTCTTCTATGCGGTTCTGGGATTTATTATGGTGATATTTGTCATCAATATCTCCGCTATTATATTTTTTATGTATTGCTCAGATTCTTAATGATTTCCAAAGGTAGCTGGGTAGCTTTGGAAACCTGTTCGGC
>OWJS01000056.1_pt1 | contig 33069 bp, 24 predicted proteins | sample 1732961 | NCBI WGS metagenome assembly OWJS01 (sample SAMN05065774, study PRJEB22554) | human gut metagenome | biome: ENVO:2100002; feature: ENVO:00000062; material: ENVO:00002003 | host: Homo sapiens | place: USA
CGTAAGATCGTCGGCAGCGTCAGATGTGTATAAGAGACAGCTTTGGAGCTTTGCTCTTTGTAAGCAATATAGCTTTTGCACAGTCTAACGACCCTGTAATAATGAAGATTAACGGACAGCCCGTTAGTCGTTCGGAATTTGAATATTCTTTCAATAAGAATAATTCAGAGGGTGTGATAGACAAAAAGTCTGTAGCTGAATATGTTGACCTTTTTGTCAACTATAAGCTTAAGGTTGAGGCTGCCAAGGAAGAACATTTGGATACATTGAAGTCATTCCTTGATGAGTTTGCTGGTTATCGCGATCAGCAGATACGTCCTGCTATGATTACCGATGCTGATGTTGAGGCTGAGGCTCATAAGATATATACCGAGACACAGCAGCGCATCGACGGCAATGGTGGTATGGCTAAGTTGGCTCATATCCTCGTGTTGGTGAAACAGCGTGCTACTGTTAATGAGCAGAAGGCTGCTAAGGAGAAGATTGATTCCATTTATAGTGCTCTTCAGCATGGTGCAAACTTTGCTGAGTTGGCAAAGAAATGTTCCGACGACAAGGCTTCTGCCGTTAATGGTGGCGACCTTTCGTGGATAACAAAGGGTATGACCCTAAAAGAGTTTGAAGATGCTGCCTGGGCTTTGAAGAAAGGCGAAATGAGCAAACCTGTGCTCTCGCCAGCAGGATGGCATATCATACTTATGGAGGATAAGGGCAACTTCTTCCCTTACGAAAGTCAGCGTGCTGATATTCTAAGATTTATTGAGCAGCGCGGCTTGCGTGAAAAGATTATCGACAACAAGCTCGATTCGTTGAGCAAACAGGAGAATACTACTCCTGCTAAGCTTCTTGAGGCTAAGCGCCTAGAGATGGTGTCTAAGGATTCTGACTTAAGAAACCTCATCCGTGAATACCATGATGGTTTGCTTCTCTATGAAATTAGCAACAGAAATGTTTGGGATAAAGCAGCAAAGGATGTAGCTGGACAAACAGCTTACTTCAAGAAGAATAAAAAGAAATACAAGTGGGATGAGCCACGCTTCAAAGGTATGGCTTATCACGTGAAAGACCAAGCCGACGTAAAGGCTGTGAAGGATGCCGTTAAGAACTTGCCTTTCGATGAGTGGGCTGATAAATTGCGCAAAACCTTCAACAACGATAGCATACTTCGTATCCGTGTAGAAAAAGGATTGTTCAAGAAGGGTGATAATGCTCTCGTTGACCGCGAGGTGTTTGGTGTTGACACCATCGTTAAACCTCTTAAGGAATATCCTATCGACGCAGTATATGGCAAGAAACTAAAGGCTCCAAAGGAAATGTCTGATGTCAAGGCACAGGTGTTGGCTGACTATCAGGACGAGATAGAAAAGGAGTGGGTGGCAAACTTGCGCAAGAAATATACCGTTTGGGTTGACGAAAACGTCCTGAAGACTGTAAATAAGCATTGATATTAATATATGAAAAGATATTTGAATAGATTAGGAATCTGCGCCTTGGTGGGAGGCTTGAGTCTTTCTGTAGCTTTTGCTGCAGGAGGTAAGAGCTTGTTCCCTAATATGGCTAAGGTTTCTGATGACACAAATAACAAAAAAGATACTACAGAGACAGCAATCCCTGAGAGCAGTATCGTTGACGAGGTGATATGGGTAGTGGGCGATGCTCCTATATTGAAGTCGGATGTAGAAATGGCTCGTATGCAGGGACAGACAGAAGGTGTTGTTTGGAATGGCGACCCTGACTGTCTTATCCCAGAGCAGTTGGCTGTACAGAAGTTGTTCCTTCATCAGGCAGAACTTGATAGTATCGAGGTTTCAGAGAGCGAGATTGCAAGTGGAGTAGAGCGTCAGATTGACGATTGGATACAAGCTATTGGCTCTCGTGAGAAACTTGAGGAATACCGCAATCAGTCTTTGACTCAGATTCGTGAGGGAATGCACGATGAATATAAAAATATGCTCCTTACTCAGAAGATGAAGAGCAAGTTGGCAGAGGATATCAAGGTATCGCCTGCTGACGTGCGTAACTACTTCCGTGAACTTCCTGAGGATAGCATCCCATTTGTTCCTACAGAAGTTGAGGTTGAGATAATAGAGCGCTCGCCTGTTATCAAGCCTGAGGAGATAAATAGAATTAAAGACCAGTTGCGCTCATTCACAGAGCGTGTTACAAATGGCGAAACAACCTTTGCAACTTTGGCACGTTTATATTCTGAAGATCCAGGTACTGCACGCCGTGGTGGCGAACTCGATTACGTAGGTCGTGGACTTCTCGATCCTGCTTTTGCTACTGTAGCTTTCAACCTCACCGACCCTAAGAAGATTTCAAAGATTGTGGAGAGTGAGTTCGGTTATCATATCATCCAGCTCGTAGACAAGCGTGGTGATAAGGTAAAGGTGCGCCACATATTGCTCAAGCCAAAAGTCTCTCAGGATGAGATTGATAAGTCGCTTTCGCAGCTCGACTCTATCAGCGATGATATTCGCAATGGTAAGTTTACCTTCGAGGATGGTGCAACCTTCATTAGCGACGATAAGGATACACGCAATAATCGTGGATTGATGTCGAACCTTACAGAAGATGGTGCAACCTCACGTTTCCAGATGAAAGACCTTCCTACAGAAGTGGCTCGCGTAGTAGACACTATGAAGGTTGGAGAAATATCAAAGCCATTCACACTCACTAAGAGCAATGGCAAAACCTCGTGTGCAATAGTGAAACTCAAGAGTAGAGTAGAGGGACATCGTGCCACTATCACGGAAGACTTCCAGGTGATGAAGCATGTGGTGATGGCAAAGATGCGCCAGAAAGCACTCCACGATTGGGTGGTTGACAAGATAAAACATACCTATGTTAGAATGAACGATAGGTATAAAGATTGCAAATACGAATACCAAGGATGGGTTAGATGATAACGAACAACAGATTTTCAAATATCAGCGGGCATAGAATGGCATTATTAGCCGTTCTATGCCTGTTTGGGTTGAGTATATTGTGTGCTGCAGGACCTAAAAAGAAACATCGTAAGAAGTCTGACGAACGTGTATATCTCATACATGCTGACGAATTAAAATACGATTTGTATGGCAGCAACCCAGGTGCACAGATTGCCAAAGGAAAGGTGGCTTTTAGACATGATGGTGGCAAACTGTGGTGTGATAGCGCATATTATTATGAAGCTTCAAACTCGGTAAAGGCTTTCGGACATGTGAAGTTCGTACAGGGAGATACCCTTTCGCTAACTTGCGAACGTGGCGATTACGATGGTCAGGAACTTATGATGCATGCTCGTCATAATGTAGTGCTTAAGCATCGTCGTCAGACTCTCTATACCGATAGTCTCGACTACGACCGTCTCTACGAATATGCTTATTTCTACGATGGCGGTAAACTCGTTGATGGCAAAGATAAGTTGTCATCAGACTGGGGCGAATACAATACAAAAACTCGTGAGGCTATATTCTATTATGATGTCAGAATGCGTAGTCCGGAGCGCCTTATCGAAACCGATACCTTGCATTATGATACCAGAACTTCTACGGCTCATATCACAGGCGAATCGAAGATTACTACCAAAACAAGCGTTGTAAATACCACCGATGGATACTTTGATACCAAGACCGATAGGGCAAAGCTCTTTCAACGTTCTACCATAGTTGATGGTGCCAAGACAATTACTGGCGATACACTCTTCTATGACGATAAAACTGGTATAGGCGAAGGCTTTGGCAATGTGGTATATGTAGATAAGGAGAACAAGAATGAGCTCAAATGTGGTCATCTGAAATATAATCAGCTCACGGGCTATGGCTATGGCACTAAAGATGCATTGGTGAAAGATTATTCTCAGAAAGATACTCTCTATATGCATGCCGACTCGCTGAAGATATACACATATAATATTAATACCGATTCTGTATATCGTGAGGTGCATTGCTTTGACAAGGTAAGAGCTTATAGAATGGATGTCCAAGCAGTTTGCGATTCTATGGTGTTCAACTCTAAGGATTCTTGTCTCACCATGTATCGCGACCCTATCGTTTGGAATTCCAATCGTCAGTTGATAGGAGAGAAGATTAAACTCTTTATGAACGATTCCACAATCCGCGAGGCTCATATCCTTGGTCAAGCATTCTCGGCAGAACTAATGCCTGATAGCATACATTATAATCAGGTGTCATCTACAGATATGTATGCCTATTTCGTTGATGGCGCTCTGCGTCGTAGCGATGCTGTAGGCAATGTATGTGCTGTCTATTTCCCTGTCGACGATAAAGATACTACTCTCATCGGACTCAACTATACCGAGACCGATACCATGAAGATGTATCTATCGAAAGAACGAAAGATGGAGAAGATATGGATGCCAAAGGCTGTAGGCACGCTGTATCCAATGACCCAGATACCACCATCAAAGCTTAAGCTTCAGAATTTTGTGTGGTTCGACTATATCCGCCCTACATCTCCTATGGATGTCTTTGTGTGGCGTGGCAAAATTGAAGGAACAGAAATTAAGAAGAAGGCACGCAAGGAAGTGCCATTGCAGAAACTTGAATAATTATGAGCGATGTAATACAACTGCTGCCTGATGCTGTAGCTAATCAGATTGCTGCAGGTGAGGTGATACAACGTCCAGCATCTGTAATAAAGGAATTGGTTGAAAATTCCATTGATGCTGGTGCTTCCCGTATCGACGTGCTTGTCGTTGATGCAGGTAGAACCTCTATTCAGGTTATCGATAACGGAAAAGGAATGTCGGAGACTGATGCTCGCCTTGCTTTTGAGCGTCATGCTACTTCTAAGATTCGTCAAGCCAACGACTTGTTTGCTTTGCAGACAATGGGATTTCGTGGCGAGGCTTTACCTTCTATCGTAGCAGTGTCGCAGGTGGAATTGAAAACTCGCATGGCAGATGAAGAAGTTGGCACACATCTCTCGATAGCTGGCAGCAAGGTTACTGGTCAGGAGCCTTGTGCTTGCTCTGTGGGCTGCAACTTCATGGTTAGCAACCTCTTCTATAATGTTCCTGCACGCAGAAAGTTCTTAAAATCCAACTCTACAGAGCTCAACAACATTGTTGCTGCCTTTGAGCGTATAGCTTTGGTTTATCCAGAAGTCCATTTCACTCTCCATAGCAACGGCTCTGAGCTTTTGAATCTTCCTCGCTCTGGTATGAAGCAGCGTATTGTTGATGTCTTTGGCAAAAAGATTAATCAAGACCTCTTGCCTGTAAAGGTCGATACCACGGTGTGCAATATCTCTGGCTTTATCGGCAAACCACAGTCATCGCGCAAGAAGATGCCAAACCAATACTTCTTTGTCAACGGCAGATATATGAAACATCCATATTTTGCTAAAGCCGTGATGACAGCCTACGAACGTTTGGTTCCACAAGGTGAGCAAGTGCCTTATTTCATTTTCTTTGAGGTAAATCCACATGATATAGATGTGAATATTCATCCTACAAAGACTGAAATAAAATTTGAAAACGAACAGGCTATATGGCAAATCTTGGCTGCTGCAGTTAAGGAGAGTCTTGGCGTATATAATGATGTGCCAACAATCGACTTTGATGTGCAGGGCAAACCTGAAATTCCTGTCTTTGTTCCTGTCGACGATGTTAACGCACCACAGGTGGATTATGATCCTAACTATAATCCTTTCAACACATCGTCTGCCGACTTAGGAACATCTATTCCAAAGTCTAATGGATACACTTTCGAATCAAAGGTTAATGCAGGCTCATTCTCTAGTAAAAAAACTTTAGACTCGCATGTGCAAGATCAATGGGAACAGCTATATCAAGGCTTAGCAAAAAATGAAAATGCTGATGATATCGCAGAACCACAAACATTGTTTGGGGCACAACCTGAAACAGAGCAAAACTCAAAGATTTTTACTTCTGGCATTATCGAAGATAAGTCGCCTTCGCACTATCAGTATAAAGGTACTTACATCATGAATGCCGTGAAGTCAGGACTCATGATTATCGACCAGCATCGTGCACATGTGCGTATTCTCTACGAACAGTATCTTGCACAATTAGCTGCTCAGAAGTCTGCCACACAAACAGTTCTCTTCCCAGAGAGTTTTCAGTTATCAGCCTCACAACGTATTGTTTACGAGAAGATAGCAGAAGAAATGGCTACTATGGGCTTTGATATCCAAGACCTTGGAGCAGGCAATTATGCTATTAATGGTATTCCTGCCGGACTCGAAGGCGTAAACCCTGTAAGGCTTGTTGTAGAAATGGTTGATACAGCTGCAGAAAATACAGTGAGTATAAAAGAGGATATAGACGAATCGCTGGCATTGTCCATGGCACGTAATGCAGCTATTCCTCAAGGACAAGTTTTATCTAATATTGAGATGGAAAACATAGTAAATTCATTATTCCTATGTAAAAATCCTAACGTAACACCAGATGGCAAAACTATCCTTTGTATCCTCAAACAGTCTGAAATAGAGCACCTTTTGGGGTGAAAAATAGACTAAAAGCTATTGAATGTTTGAAAAAACATAAAAAAAGAGCATTACTTGTGCATTTTTTTAGCAAAAAAGGTAAAGATTCAAAAAATATTGCTACCTTTGCCGAAAATAAGTAGGCACTATGCCTGATAAAAAGAAATTGTTTTAATTAAAATTTATAAGAGTATGAAAAAGTTATTGATGGCACTGGCTTTTGTTGGTGTAGCTCTTGGTGCTAATGCCCAAGATGCTGATCCTGCACTCAAGTACAGCGTTGCTACTAATTCATTCTGGAGTAACTGGTTTGTTCAGGGCAACCTCGCTGGAAGTGCATTCTGGGGTAACCAGGAAGTAGGTAATGATTTCGCAAAGAGTCCATTTGAGGGATTCCGCAACAACCTTGGCTTCTCTGTAGCTGTAGGTAAGTGGTTCACTCCAGGTCTCGGTCTCCGTACCAAGTTTAATGGTGTTTGGGGTCGTTCAGTAGTTTCTGAGGATAAGAAGACTAATGCTGACAAGTATTGGACTTTGAACGAGCAGGTATTGTTCAACTTGAGCAATATGTTGTGTGGTTATAGCGAAACACGTGTTTGGAACTTTATTCCTTACGCTGGTGTAGGTGTAAACCGTAACATGTCTGCTAACGCTTATGCTCCTGTATTTGGCGCAGGTATTTTGAACGAGTTCAAACTCAACAAGAAGTGGGCTATTAACCTCGATGTTAACTATGCATTGTCTACATCTGACTATGATGGCTTCACAGGTTTGTTGCCAAATGCTAAGCCAGAGGATGGTCACTCAGTAAAGGGCGTTTTTGCTAACCACGACCGCGTATTGAACGTTGAAGTCGGTGTTACATACAACCTCGGTAAGGCAACATGGGAGAAGACTCCAGATGTTGACGCTATCAAGGCTCTTTCTCAGTCGCAGATCGACGCTCTCAATGCTCAGCTCAACGATGCTAACTCTGAGAACACTCGTTTGAAGACTATGTTGGCAGAGGAGCAGAAGAACAATGAGACTCAGAAGGCTACTAAGGCATTCGTTAACACTCCAGTTTCTGTATTCTTCAACATCAACAAGGCTAAGATCGCTTCTCAGAAGGATCTCGTAAACGTTAAGGCTCTTGCTAAGTATGCTAAGGAGAACAACCTTAAGCTTGCTGTTACTGGTTATGCTGATGGTGCTACAGGTAGCGCTGCTTACAACCAGACCCTTTCTGAAAAGCGTGCAGCAACTGTTGCTGACCAGCTCGTTAAGATGGGCGTAAGCCGTGATATGATTACAACTGTTGGTAAGGGTGGTGTAGACGAGTTGTCTCCTATCTCATTCAACCGTCGTGCTACTGTTCAGGTTGCTGAGTAATCAAATCTCGCTGATATAGAATAATATCTATAATCAATATTGGGTGTGTCGAATCTTCGGCACACCTTTTTTTTATTCATCTTTTTCTATATTGTGAGAAAAAAGATGCTTGAAAATTTGGAGAAACAAATATTTCTTCTTACCTTTGCATCGCATTTAAAAACAAGGGCGTTTAGCTCAGCTGGTTTAGAGCATCTGCCTTACAAGCAGAGGGTCGGCGGTTCGAATCCGTCAACGCCCACAGGGGTGTTTCCTCGTGGTCCTTCGGGACTGCGGGGATTTTTTTTGCTCCAAACCGTAGGGTGCTTAGGGGGTGCAGTTGTCTCAACTGCACCAATATTTCTAAGAACACATACTTATTGGTTGGTGTAGTTCTTGCACTGGCAAGCGGCAAAGCTGAATGTGGTCAAAGACGGGCTTTCAATGCGATTACCGCAGACTGGAAATACGATTACCGCGTAGCAAGACTACCATTACCGCATTGCGGAAACAGAAGTACCACGCTGCGGTAATCCTTTGCCAACATCACCTTTGATTTCTCTTCGCATTGAAAATAATGCAGTTAAAAGCGCAGAATTTAGTCGAAAAGTAGTAATTTTGCAGTTGGAAATGATTTCTCATTCTTATAATTACTATATGAAAGAATTAGCACTCAAGTACGGATGCAATCCGAACCAGAAGCCTTCACGCATTTATATGGAAGAAGGCGAACTCCCCATCGAAGTACTCAACGGTCGTCCTGGCTACATCAACTTCCTCGACGCGCTCAACTCTTGGCAGCTCGTTAAGGAGCTGAAGGCTGCCACAGGTCTGCCCGCTGCAGCATCGTTCAAGCACGTATCGCCAGCTGGAGCCGCTGTAGGTCTGCCTCTTAGCGACACGCTGAAGAAGATATACTTCGTTGACGACGTGAAAATGGAACTTTCGCCGATTGCATGTGCGTATGCCCGTGCACGCGGTGCCGACCGCATGAGCTCTTACGGCGACTTCGTGGCGCTCAGCGACACCTGCGACGCTGCTACAGCTACACTCATCAAGCGCGAGGTGAGCGACGGCGTAATCGCTCCCGACTTCACCGACGAGGCGCTCGAGATTCTCCGTGCAAAGCGCAAGGGCACATATAACGTAATAAAGATAGACCCGAACTACGTGCCGGCTCCCGTCGAGCACAAGCAGGTGTTCGGCGTAACGTTCGAGCAGGGACGCAACGAGGTGCGCCTCGACGACCCGGCTTTGTTCGAGAACATACCTACAAAGTCGAAGAACTTCACCGAGGAAGCTATCCGCGACCTCATTATCTCGCTCATCACACTGAAGTACACACAGTCGAACTCTGTATGCTACGTGAAGGACGGTCAGGCTATCGGCATCGGCGCCGGTCAGCAGAGCCGCATCCACTGCACACGCCTCGCAGGCAACAAGGCAGACATCTGGTGGCTGCGCCAGCACCCGAAGGTGATGAACCTCCCGTTCGTTGACGGCATCCGCCGCGCCGACCGCGACAACACTATCGACGTTTACATCTCTGAGGACCACGACGACGTGCTGTGCGACGGCACATGGCAGCTCTTCTTCAAGGAGAAGCCAGAGGTGCTCACAATGGAGGAGAAGAAGGCTTGGATAGCAGAGAACCGCGGCGTAGCGCTCGGCTCAGACGCGTTCTTCCCGTTCGGCGACAACATCGAGCGTGCACACAAGAGCGGCGTAGAGTACATCGCTCAGGCAGGCGGTTCGGTTCGCGACGACAATGTTATTGATACCTGCGACAAGTATGGCATCACAATGGCGTTCACAGGTGTGCGCCTCTTCCATCATTAATCTGATGGGTTGAAGTGGTGAGAGGTTGAGATGTTGATGTGTTGATACGTTGAGATGTTGATACGTTGAGATGTTGATGTGTTGAGATTTCTCACCCGATAAACAATTAGAATAACCAATAAAGATAGATATGAGCAAAGGTGACGATATTGACGCAATCATTGCTAATGGCATTTCATGGGGCCGTGGCGGAGCGTCGAACAGAAAAGATGATGACGGCAAAGTCAAGACCAAGGCAAAGAAGAAGAAATACATCACTGGTGCCCATGGTAGTGGTTCGGCACGGCAGAAAGCGAAGTATCGCGAGCAGCGTGCCAACAGAAACAAGAAGTAAATCGTAAACTGCGATATTCGGAAAAGAAGTGTGTTGAGCCAGCATTGGCTTGACACACTTCTTTTTGTGTTACATAGAGGTGAAAAGGTCGAACGAAATGACACTTTCGGGCGAAAAACCTATCGTATTGCTTTGATAAAACGAAAAAACGTAGTAAATTTGCATCACTATATACACTAAGCCAATGACCAACCGCTTAAATAATTTATTGAGTAAGGCCCGTAAACAATCGTTCGGTTCGCCAGCACGATGCACCCTTTTCCTTGCAACGTGTGCTATTCTCGTACTTTTCTTCAGCGCCTGCAGCACAGAGCCGTCGCCTCGACGCCTCGCCCAACAGCGCGACCGTGCCGACAGCATCGTTGGTTGCGTGAAGGGCGAGCAGAGCCTCGACAGTCTTGTGAAAGAAGCGGAGAAGTCGGGCGACAATATGCTCGAGATGCGTGCGCGCCGCCAGTTGGGACGCACCTACCGCGAGGACAACTTCTTCATGAAAGCCATCGAATGCCACCAGCGCGAGATGGCGCTCGGCGAACAGTTGCACGATACCATCGCCATGGCGCAGGCGCTCAACAACATCGGCACCAACTACCGGCGCATGGGCATCCTCGACGAGGCAATCAACTACCACTACCGCGCGCTGCACATCTCTGAGGAGTTCAGCTACAAAGACGACCGCACGGCGCGCAAGAACCGCGTGGTGTCGCTCAACGGCATCGGCAACATCTGCCTAACACTCGGCGACAAGGAGACAGCCGACTCCGTGTTCCATGCCGCACTTGAAGGCGAGAAGAGCCTGGGCAGCAACCTCGGACAGGCAATCAACTACGCCAATATCGGCTCAATCTTCGAGCAGAGCAACCGTCTCGACTCGGCTTGGGTGTACTACCGCCACTCGATGGAGCAGAACCGCCTCGCCGAGTCGGACCTCGGCATATCTCTATGCTACACCCACTTCGGACGTCTCTACGACAAGCAGGGCAAGACCGCGGAAGCCATCGCCGAGTACCGCAAGGCGTACGAGATAATGAAGCCCTCGGGCGACCGCTGGCACACGATGGAGCCGTGTCTTGCGCTGGCGGAGATTCACCTGAAGACGGGCGACTACAACGCTGCCATGCACTATCTCGAGATAGCCGACCAGCTGGCTCACGACTTGCACTCGCTCGAACACCAGTCGCAGATTGCACGTATCTACTACGAGATATACAGCCGGAAGGGCGACTACGCACGTGCGCTGCGCTACTATAAAGAGTATAACGAACTCGGCGACAGCGTGGCGAGCGAGAAGAACATCATACACATGCAGAACATGCGCATGCGCTACGAGAACGAGCAGCACCGCGCCGAGATGGATGCCGTCAATAACGAGTACAAGGCAGAGCGCACGCTTCGACGGCTCAGCTTCGCCGCAACCGTGCTTGTCATCGTGCTCGCCACGGTCATTATTTCGTTCATGTTCTACGCCCTGCGTGCCCGTAAGCGCAAGCAGCTGCTGCAGCATCAGATGGACGAGATGCGCATCTCGTTCTTCACCAATATCACCCACGAGTTCCGCACGCCGCTCACCGTCATCCTCGGCTATTCGCACATGCTTGAGGAGGGAAAGGTGCCTGCGGGCGACATCCGTAAGGTGGGAAGCATGGTGTCGCGACAGGGCTCGCGACTGCTTTCGCTCATCAACCAGTTGCTCGACATACAGAAGGTGAAGTCGGCTATCGGACAGCCCGACTGGCATCGCGGCGACGTAGTGCTTTTCATATCTAACATCGTGGAAGGCTACCTCAATCTTGCCCACTCGCGCGGCATTCGCATACTGTATGCGCCCAAACAGCAGGACTATGTGTGCGACTTTGTGCCCGATTATGCGCAGAAGGTGGTGTGCAACCTCGTCACCAACGCCATCAAGTTCTCCAAACGCGGACAGAACGTGCTCGTTACGCTCAGAATTGAGGACGGCATGCTCACGCTTGTTGTAGCCGACTACGGTAGCGGCATCGCACCGGAGGACAGACGACGCATCTTCGAGCCGTTCTACCAGTCGTCTACCAATAAGAAGAGCATCGGTTCGGGCGTCGGTCTGGCGCTTGTCAAGCAGATTGTCTCCGTACTTGGCGGCAGTCTGCGCCTTAACACCGTGTTAGGTAAGGGCTCGGTGTTCACGGTGAGCGTGCCGGTGAAGGCTCCCGAGGGAGTTGTGGTGAAGACTCTTGATGTTAAGGGCACCATACCCGAGGAGATGCTCATGAGCGAGGTGATAAGTCCTGAGGAGATGGACGACATGTACTGCGCAGAGAATGTCGTAAGCGATGCCGACAATGCGGACAGCGCCGACCAACGCCAGCTTGTGCTCATCGTGGAGGACAACAGAGACGTGCGTGAGTATATCTCGATGCAGCTGAAAGACCTCTATCGTCTTGCTATGGCGCGCGATGGCAAGGAAGGTCTGCGCATGGCTACAGAACTTGTGCCCGACATCATCATCACCGACCTTATGATGCCCGAGATGGACGGCTACGAGCTTTGCCAAGCCGTGAAGCAGTCGGCTGTGCTCGACCATGTGCCGGTCATCATCGTGACGGCGAAGACCACGCAGGAGGATAAGTTGCGCGGATTGCAGATGGGTGTTGACGCGTATATCTACAAGCCGTTCAACGCAGAGGAACTGGCGGTGAGCGTGGGCAATCTGCTTGAAAAGCACCGCCTGCTGCGCGAGAGCTACATTCAGGCTGCGGCTGAGCATAAGCCCGACGCTGCCGAGGCTCTGCCGGCGCCAGACCGTGCCTTCCTCGACCGCCTCGACACCGTGGTGTACGAGATGATGGCTGTAAGTGCCATATCCATAGACGCCGTAGCCGAGAAGCTCTGCATGAGCACGCAGCAGCTGCGCCGCAAGCTGAACGCCGTGTCGGGCGACACGCCTGCCGCCTACGTCCGTTCGCTGCAGATGAAGAAGGCGAAGGAGATGCTCGACAGCAACGCCGACATGCCGGTCAACGAGGTGGCGATGGCTTGCGGCTACTACGACACGTCGCACTTCACGCGTGCCTTCAAGCAGGCGATGGGTGTAACGCCTACTCAATACAAGAAAACTGCGAAATAAGTCGGTTTTGATAGAAATTGGCTGATTTATGAAAAAACACAACCGTATGTTATGTGATACGTTAAGTGATAAAAAGGGGAGCGAGATTAAGAATGCTTAATCGTCGCCCCCCTCATTTTTTTGTTTAGTCCAAAGGTTCGGTTGTTAGCTCTGTGACGGCGCCGGTTGCGCTGTCGAGCACAATCTTCGACGTGAGTTTCTTGCCGAAGAGCGAGCCGTTGAGCATCTCTACCTGTCCGAACTGTGCCGCCCACATGTCGTAGTGTCCTATCTTCTTGTTGGCGTTAGATAGCGTCACGCTGATTTTTCCGGGCAGACATACTGCGAGTTCCATCTCGTCCTTCTGCTTCTTAGCCATTTCGTGTACGGCAGGCGGTTCAGCCGTCTGGTTCTCGTCGGTCACATCCATGTAGTAAGGCTCGCCGGAGAGGTCGTCGGCTGTGGTGAGTCCGAACTTCTTCGAGAAGCGGAACGCCACGATGCGCTTCATCTCCTTCTCGGGCACGATGCTGATGACATATTCCGTAGTGTCAACCGTTGTAGTTCCCTGGAAGAGCTGCATCAGAGCGCGCTCCTGACGGTTGAGCTGGTCGTACATCAAGCGCAACTGTTCGCCGTCCTTCGGCATGAAGTCGGCTTCGCCGCGTGAGAGCATGTTTCGCGAGTCGCGCACGTCGTATATCTCCTGCGCCACGAGCTGCGCCATCTTCGGCAGATTGCCTGCAGCCAGTATGTCCTGACTCATATAGTCGCGCGGATTGAGCGGCTGAGCCTTAGGCGCCGGCGTGAACGCAGGCTCCTCCTTAGCCTTAGGTGCCTTGGTGTTTATTGCGCGCAGCACGCCGTTCACGTCGCAGTCGACGTTGAGCACGCTGTGTTTGTTGTCGATGTTCACGACATAGCGCTGGTTCTCGTCGCGCACGGCAGCCGTACCAAACTTCACGCCCACGATGCGGTAGTCGGTAGTCATTACTTGCGGTGCCGACGTCTTGAAGTAGAGGTCCGAGTAGTCGTTGAGCTGTCCGGGTTCGGTAGTGGTTTTCTCAACGAGAACGTGCATACGCACAGCCGTCTTCGGGAGGTAGTAGACGAGTCCTTCCGACTCCTTCTTGCTGCCTGCAGACACCGGCAGAGCGGTGAGAGCGGCGAGGATTAGTGTTGAAAGAATGTGTTTCATATATTATTTCTCTAAGTTCTTGAATGCTTCTGGCAGACTGTCTATGATGTCGCTTGCTATCAGACTCTCCTTGCCAGTTCGTTCGGCAGCTATGTCGCCAGCCAGTCCGTGCAGGTACATGCCCACGAGACAGGCGTTCTTGCGCGAGTAGCCGCGGGCGAGCAGTGCGGTGATGATGCCGGTGAGTACGTCGCCGCTACCGGCTGTAGCCATTCCGGAGTTGCCCGTAGTGTTGAATAAGATGCCTCCGTCGGGCAGACAGAGCGCCGAGTAGTGGCCCTTCAGGATGATGTATGCGCAGAGGTCGCGTGCCATGTCGCGCGCCAGCATGAGACGTTCGTAGTCGGAGCAGTTGTGTCTGCCCGTGATGCGGTCGAACTCGCGCGGATGTGGCGTCATAATCACGTTGTTCGGCAGCTGCTGCACCCATGCGCCGTGCGATCCGAGCATGTTCAGCGCGTCGGCGTCGAGCACTATAGGGCAGCTTGTCTGCTGCAGCTGCGACATCAGTGCGAGCGCCGAGCTTTCTTCTTTGCCAAGTCCCGGACCGATGCCAACGGCTTGGAATCCGTCGGTGTCGATAGCCTCCGAGTAGTAGCTCTCGCGGTCGACGAGGCATACAGCCTCTGGCACAGCCATCTGCATGATGCCCAGGTTGCAGTGGGGCGTGAGCGCTGTCACCTTTCCTGCGCCGCTGCGCATGCACGCCTTCGATGCGAGTATTGCAGCGCCCGCCATGCCGCGACTTCCGGCTATGAGCAGCGCGTTGCCCATCGAGCCCTTGTGGGCGAAGTCGTCGCGCTTCAGCATCTGGCTCTTGATGTACGACGGGTCGACGGTGTCGTATGTAGCCGGAATGGTGTCGATGAAGTATTTCGAGAGGCGGATGTCGAGCGTGCACACCTCGCCCAGATACTGCTGGCAGTCGGCGAAGAACATTGCGAGCTTCTTCGTGTGCAGCGTCAGCGTCACGTTGGCTCTAACTACGGCAGGGTTGTCCTGCGGTCGGTTGTTCTCGGTCATGAGTCCCGACGGGATGTCGATGCTTACCACCTGCGCTGGCGACTGGTTGATGTAGCTCACGAGCGAAGCGAATCCGCCAGAAAGCGGCTCCTTCAGTCCCGAACCGAAGAGTCCGTCCACTACGAGCGTCTTCTCCGTGAGCTGCGGCGGCTCGAAGTTCGACGTAATCTCGGTCAGCTTGTGCGCCAGTCCTTCGCTCACGAGTCGGTCGCGGTTCTTGGCGCACTCCTCAGAGAGATGGTTGTGGATGTTGAACAGGAAAACGTCTACGACATAGCCTTTCTCGGCGAGTAGTCGCGACATGGCGAGAGCGTCGCCGCCGTTGTTGCCCGGACCGGCGAACACTACGATAGGCGTCGACTGCGCCCATCGCTCGCAAATGGCGTTGGTGATGGCTTTCGCCGACCGCTCCATAAGGTCTACAGATGATATTGGTTCGTGCTCGATTGTATATTTGTCGAGCTCGCGAATCTGAGCTCCAGTTAGAATCTTCATATCTTCGGTTTTATTCTTTTTGTTTCAAAATACAAATTTAGATAAAATTTCCGAATTATAAGCCAGTTGGGATAAAAATATGCAAGCCTATGAAAGCAGTATGCGGTCTTGATGTGCACAAAGATAGAAAAAATCCGAATCATAAACTAATCTCTCCGAACTTTTTGTTAGCGAAAAAATCCCCCATATCTCCCAGAATCGCCGTAACCTGCACAGTATAAGTACAATAAAGGCTGGCAGATACGCTTCCCGAAAGCGATATCTGCCAGCCTATCTTCCAGGCGGAGAGGCATATCTGCCAGCGTAAGCTTAGTCCTAACTCGGTCCCAGATCAGTTCACGCCAACTTTTAACCAACGTCTATTTGATGTAAAAGGTGAAAACATAGGCATTGCCATCCCTTACCATATTTAATCGGACTGCCGTCTGCCGCCACCATACAATTCTTATAGTAGACATCCTCATAATAGAAGTCGTTCAACTCAGGGTCGTGATAGCGCCCGCGAAACGCATAGCCGCTATTTTCCGCAATCTTCTTAATACCAACGTTGCCCTCTTTCACACTCTTAATCACCTCACTAATGTTAATGATATCATTGAAAGACGCACGCTGCGCAGCAACCATCTGCGGCGCACCCGTCATAGAGGTCTGGCTATAGCAGCAAAGCAAACTGGTCAGGAACGTCAGAAAAGATATTAATGCTTTCATATTGTATGGTTTAAGTAAATGTTTTTATTGACGCTGCAAAGTTTGCATTTTTCGGATATGATAGCGACGGCTTTTCTGCATATTCTTCAGCGTGTTTTTGCGCTTCCTACGCTTGGATTCTATTACTATCATATATGGTATTTACAACCGATTATTACTCAATATTTTATAGATAATAAGTCAGAAATATGGTTGTTATTTTTAATTGCACATTCTAAAAGGTGAAGATTTAACGCTTTTATTGATTATTAACTCAAAAAGGACATCAACTTGGGTCGTTTCTTCTCTTTTCCTTGCTATTCGTTTCCGATATTCCACTTTTGTTTTGGTCTATCTCATATGTACTGCAAAGGTATTGATTTTTGTTTGATATTGCTCCTTGCTTGCTCCTTGTCGTAGATTAATTTTCACACAGGAATTTTTGTTCTCTTTCTATAGGGGCTTGAAACAATCCATTTATTGGAAACAATTAAAGACGGAGCTGGTTTGCCCCAGTGCTTTTTAAGAAACAGGGCAATTATTTTATCTCCACAAAGGCTCTTGTTCCCAATTATGAGGAAAGCCTAATAAACGAGTTCTTACTGATGGGTATTTCGATAAAAGCTGCTTGAAATCTGCAACAAAAGTGTTGCCCATAGAAATGGAGTTAAGCCAATACACCACATAGCAGAGTTGCGGATAAAGTGTTTGTTCACGGAACGAGAAATCCGTAATCCATGTGTTTGGCATACGCATAGGCATCATTGGCTTGACAGGAAAGACCCGATTTGACAGTCTTGAATGATGGGCGCAGCAATTACGAAGTACGGGTCTGGGTACGGATTAAAAGGCTAAGTGATTATTTTCAGTCATTTAGCCTTTTTAATTATCTAATTTTTCCCCACATTTTCCCCACAGCTGTCTATTTATATATTTTTATATATTTTAGAAACATATTTTTCCGTAAAGTTATGTACCTTTGTCGGCAAATAAAGATATTCTCGTCAAACAAATATAAATAATATAAACATGGAAAAAAACAGAAAAAAACAAATCGTAGTTTTGAGTATAGCTTTAGTTTGCATTTTCATCTTGGTATTTTCATTGTTCCATAAATCAGCGACAAAAGATAGCGCAAATCCTCCTTTAACAAATGTTTTGACTGATAGCATTTCTCAAATTGTCTCAGCTTGTCCTGGCGAAATTGGTGTGGCGGTTATTGTTAATAACAGAGATACGGTTAAGGTCAATAATAAGAGTGTTTATCCTATGATGAGTGTGTTTAAGGTTCATCAGGCATTAGCTCTTTGTAATGACTTTGACAATAAAGGAATTTCACTTGATACCTTAGTAAATATAAATAGGGATAAACTTGACCCAAAGACTTGGAGTCCTATGCTGAAAGATTATTCAGGGCCAGTCATATCATTGACAGTGAGAGATTTGCTGCGTTATACTCTTACTCAGAGTGACAACAATGCAAGCAACCTTATGTTTAAGGATATGGTTAATGTCGCTCAAACAGATAGTTTTATAGCCACACTCATTCCTCGTTCAAGTTTTCAGATAGCTTATACGGAAGAGGAAATGTCGGCTGACCATAACAAGGCTTACTCTAACTATACATCTCCTCTTGGTGCTGCAATGTTGATGAATCGTTTGTTTACTGAAGGTCTTATCGATGATGAGAAACAAAGTTTCATTAAGAATACGTTAAAAGAATGCAAAACAGGTGTAGATAGGATAGCAGCTCCACTTCTTGATAAAGAAGGGGTTGTTATAGCGCATAAGACAGGTTCAGGTGATGTTAATGAAAATGGTGTTCTTGCAGCTCACAATGATGTTGCCTATATATGTCTGCCTAATAATATCAGTTATACCTTAGCGGTATTTGTTAAGGATTTCAAGGGAAATGAATCACAAGCGTCACAATATGTTGCGCATATATCAGCTGTAGTATATTCTTTATTAATGCAAACTTCAGTAAAATCTTAAACTGCACTTGCTTTGATAATTAATGATAAACAATCTAAAAGCACTCTAATCGTTATCGGAGTGCTTTTAGATTACTAATCAAATTGCTTCTATTATAATTTGAATCCTCTACTTTTTCTTTCTTCCTGTTGCGGCACTCTTGCTCCATATCTAAGCCTGTGCCATTGCTCCCTGAACCAGTCGGCAATCGGCTTCCTGTTTATTGTCAGGTTCAGCCTGCTTTCATCGTCAGGGTCATTTTCCACCCTTAAAATATCATCCTTTATATCAAAGTTCCGCCTGTGTTGCTCGGAATAGATTTTACCGCTACATTTCAGGGCTTCTTTTTTGACTATAAGACTTTCAGTCATTTCTTTAGAGAATCCCAGCATGGCACAAAACTTTTCCATGCGCAGCATTTCCCTGAACATCGGAAACCACCTGAAAGCCTTGTCTATGATTCTGGCGAGCCGTGACAGTTCTTTTTCTTTCATGTCAAGTTCCTGCCTGTGCATTTCTCTGAGATTGTGGATTTGCGTATCATGCTGTTTCTGCATCTGCTGTACTTGGCTCTGCAATTTTTCAATATTGGTGTTCCGTTTTGAAACCTCGTCTTGCAGTTTTTCGTTGGCACGTTCCAGTTCTTTCAGTTTTCCACTCCCGAAAAGAGAAGCAACTCCACTAGTTATGGCTGTCGCTGCCGTGGTGGCTGTCTTCTTTAACTTGTCAGTGCGTATTTCTGATTTCACCTGTTTCAGTTCCTGCTCGGCAAGATTTATCTGTTCTTCTTTGTGCCGTTTGGCTGCATCCATGCGTTGCAGTTCAGCTTTCTGCTTCTCAATGATAAAGTCGTTCCGTTCCAGATGCTCCTTACCAGTGACAGCCTTTGACTGCCCGCGTTCCATCAGCAGGATGTCGGATGCAAGGGTCTGCATCTGCATCATGTCATCGTCATTGAGCTTTCGGCTCTTTCCTGTTTCGTGGTTCATCCAGTCGAAAACGATATGGGCATGATAGTTCGGCTTGAACCATCTGTCCCCGACTTTGAAGCTTTCCCTGTCTTCCGCTTCCGGCTGACCGTTCAGCCAATGCCCTTCATCCTTGTGCAGGAAGATTTGCAGCGGTGTGATTCCCCACCGTCTTTGACACTCCTCACCGAATTTACGCACGTCTGCCAGTGTGGTGTCCGACCTGACAAGCAGCACTCCTTCACGTATGGGGGAGCATCCCGCAATCTTGACTATTTTACCGTTCTTGCCTTTGCGTTCACGCTCCTTTTCCTGCATGGCACGTCCGGTCTTTTCCTTTACCATCTGTCTGATATTGTCATAATGCATCCGCAAATCCGGACTGCCGAAGTCGGGATTTATCCACTGTTCGTTATCGGTGGATAGTTCAGGAACGACATAGATTCTGGACTCTCCGATGTGGCGCATGTATTCGGCAGTCCTCCTGTTGTGAGCCTCGCTCGATGCGATGTTGCAGGGCTTGATATGTATGCTTGATTTTGTTGCCATAGATACTTGTTTTTTGGTTTGTACTTTATTGTTTGCTTTTCCGCTGTCCGTAAACGCATGGGGTTCTTAGGGGTGCAACCCATAAGCGGAGATTGCAAAGAGAGGGTCACTCTTTGCTCTGGGTTCTCAGGGGAGAAACGCCCTGAGTGGGTCATTAGGGTAAAACCCTAATCCCCTCGGGAGAGCCCACAACTACGTAAGCGGAGCGTGTAGTTATAGTGGGCTATATCAATGGCAAGCCATTGTCTGCAAACTCCAGCCTGCGGCTTCCGCTCTCCTCCGTCAGGGAGGTTTTTCATCATCGTTGCCGATTGGAGATGCACCGACCAGCACAAGGTCTAAATCGTCTATCAGTTTTTGCAGGACGGGATTCTTCTCTATCATCCGCTGGAGGATTCTCTCAGCCTCGACCAAGTGGTTGGCTGTACTCATCACCTTGCCCTCCCGTATCTGAAAGATAATCCAATCGGCTATGTCGATATGGGCTTCTTTTTGTTTCGGGGTGGCATTCCTTTCGATGATGTCCGAAACCACCACCTTACAAAAGTACATGCTCTCGGCTCGCTGTTTCCACTCGGCATAAGCATCGGCATCGGGAAAGAGAAGCACGGTTCGCCCTGACAGTACACGGAGTTTCTCTTCTCTCATCTGACTCTTACCACCCGTAGCCAGCCATACATAATCGGGGAAGATAGCAGAACCGATAACGGCACTCTTCTCGGATTCCACCAAGACCACCACCTTGTCGGGATGCGTTTTCAACAAGTGTTCCCCGAAAAGGCATTGGGATAGTTGCCAATCCTCTGCCAACACACGCTGCTTTTTCAATATGCTGTGTATCCAGTTCACTGCCGATGTCTGTCCTCCCTTGATACGGTGTCCGTCTTCGGGATTGTACTGCATCACCTTTCCCGTGCGTACCTTGCCCGTCCTGTCTATCTGCCAAAAGATAACAGAGCCGTCACGGGTAGCCCCCAAACGGTATTCCTCCAACAACCGCTTCAACACCTCTTTCGCCTTGTCGCCATAGTAGGAAGTAAGGAGTGTGAAGAGGAAACGGAAGAAATTGCTACGCTCGCTTTGCGACTTCTCCACATAGTGAGGGGGAATATAGCCGATGGCTGTCGGCTTACTTTGCTGCTTCACTTTCTTCTGCTCTGCTCTTTGCCTGTCAAAAGAGAAATCATTGGTAGTTCTGTGTTCAGGATGCTCTTGAAAATACTCTTTCGGAGTGTAGTGATACCCACAACCGCTTTCGTGGTTACATCTGCCGACCGATGGATGCAACGGCACATTATTTTCGTCCACGTAATAGACGAAAGAATGCCTGTCTCCGCATTTGGGGCAGGTATGCCGTGTTGCCGTTCCTTTATACTTCTGTAATGAATAATTGCCCATAGCTTAGTCCGTTTTTGATGGTTGATTGTCGGCTGTCCCATCCTGTCCCATTGTCCCACACTCTAAGGGTTGGGACAGTGGGACACTTGGGACACCTGCGTTTTTACTCTCTTTGCTGCGCTGGATGATACGGTTTACGGTGGACTTGCCACAATTCACCTGTGAGGCTATCTCCCTGACGGACTTGCCCGATTGGGAGAGTTGCAGAATTTGGCAATCCCTTTGGCTTGATTCATTGTCGCCCAATTTTTTCAAGTGTTCCTTTTCCGTGGAATAGCCCCTGAACACGAACTGCAAGAAAGCATCCACCTTGTCAATCTCGTAAACGATTACATTATCCGCATCATGAGAGAACGTGCCATAGCGCACTTTAAGCTGCTTCACATAGCGAAGCCCTCCGTCTTGGGCACTTTTTCCAATGGTGAACACGCTGTCAAAGAAATTGTAGAGCCGTTTGCTTCCGGCAAGGTCGTTGGATGTGATGGGACAATCCAAAGAGCGTTTGGGCGTATGTGCCAGGACAAGGATAGAGAGCGCATATCTCTTTTTGAGATTGTTCAGCTGAATCATCAGCCGTCCTGCGGCATCGCCTTTCTCCATGGCGCAACACAGGTAGGTAAGATTGTCAATGATGAAAATCTTGCAGTCGGTCTGCACAGCCATCTGTTCAATGCCGCCTATGATAGCTTCCTCAAAGTTGGCATCCAAAAGCTGGTTGCAGTCAATAGACACCCGATAGATTTTGTCGGGAAAGGTGTAGAGCTCTCCATGCTCGTTGGTATAGCGGAGCTGGAACTGCTTTTCGGACAGTTCAAAGTCCAGATACAGCACATTGTCGGTTCGGGCGATGCGGTCGGCTATCTGCACGGCAAGGATGGACTTGCCCACGTTGGAATCGGCAAACAAGCAGGAGAGTTCCCCCTCGTACCAAAAGCTGTCCCACAGCGCACGGGGCGTAGGCAATAACGATGCTTCAAGAATGGTTTGGTTTGCCGTCTTGATATTCATCATGCCTACACTGTCGGGCATACCGTTATGCGCTTGGGATGCTTTTGTGAGGTCGCCACGTATCAGGTTGATATAGTTCTTATCCTCTTCCATATCATTCACCAGTTACGTGGGTTGGGCTTGCGACGGTGGGAAGAGGATAAGGACTTGTTCAGTTCCTCGTCTGACAACGGTATGGGATTCTTTCGGGCGGTTTCCAGCCACTTGTCCAGTTCGTCACGGTAAAGGCAATAGCGTTTGCCGGGCTTGGTGGCAGGGATTGTCCCTTCTGACAGTTTCATGTAGAGCGTACCCTTAGGGATACCTAAATACTCTGCTGCCTCGTCCACAGACATGGGCACGTGGGTGTCCACCGTTTTGGCATTGTTCACACTGCGCTGCTCGGCGAGCAGGCTTTTCAGGCTCATCACTTCGTCTCGAAGCTGAGCGACAACCTCGGGGAGGTCGTTGAAGGTAAGAATTGATTTTTCCATTCGCGTACTCGTCTCTTTTGTAAGACTTGGCGCAAAGGACTGAAATGATATATCCGTGAATATCTCCACGACACGTCATTGCAAAATAATTCCCGAATAATTAAGCCCAGCCATAAATGACGGGTAAAATTACTCGGGAAACGATGTAAAACAGGCGGTTATGAGTTACCGGATGGTTGTCGTTGGTGTCGTGATTATCCTAATTCCGCACATAATCCTCGGGATAGTGGAAATCAAGTTTGCCGTTTTCGGGTTCATCAATGGGAATTTCCGTCTTTAACGGCTCTACCTTGAAATTCTTGATGGTTGATAAGTCTGTATCAGCAAACGATTTCGGGAAAAGGGCTTTGATGAACTTGGCACGGTTATCCCCATTGTAGTATCTCTTGTACAGGAAACGCTCAGAGATATTCCATACGAAGTGACGGAGTGGAATGTTGTTGATGTCTTTGGTAAACGGTCTTTGTATGGGCTTCGGGGTATAAGTGTTAAGATTCATCCATTTGTCCACCTCAGTACAGATGTGGTTCACGGTTTCTTGGTCGGCAATGCGAGGCAGGTAATAATGGCAATACTCCATGACCATGCGGATGCGCTCTTCCTTTTCCCGTTGCTCTCTGCTTGCGTAATTGGCACGGTTCTTTTCGTGAAGATCCGGGGCGATAGTAAGCTCTATCGGTTGTGTTTGGATAAGTGTCTCTTCTTTTGTCGGGGATGATTCGGGTACAGGCTCAGGGACTGATGTAGGTCCAGGCACAGATGTGGCTTCTTCAAGTGTATTTTGTGACAGTTCTTCCTGCACCTCTATGGCTTCGGCAATCGTTTCTTTCTTGCCGAACTTGATTTTGTAGATTTCGTATGTATCAAAGATAAGTGTCTGAAAGGAGAGATAGAGCAACCATCCCAACAGGTTACAGCATACGAATACTATCCACCTGACAAAGTTGTCTTGGTTGAAGCTGTCCGCTATTACCAGCGTGGCAATGGAAGATATTAGGACGATGGCGAAGCCGACAAAGCCCAAGATGATGTATTTGTCCTTGATTGATGATTCCATATTTCGTTGAGAGATTGAATGTTCCTGTATTATTTTGTGCAAAGTTAATGCTATTTTTCCCAATTACTGCCCGTTATTTGCGGTTAGAACGGTCTTTTTCAATGTATTTCACGAAATGTCATCATATCATACTCTGTTTCATACTCTGAGGGGCTTATAAATGGTGGCATCAAGCCAAAAACATAGAGGGGCGATTATAGCCTTGTAGCCATAACCGCCCCTCTGAATACCTGTCAATGTGAGACATTTATGCCTCCTTGCGCTTCAAGGTTATCTTGTCCACCACCTGACACATCTGCTGCGCTGCTATCTTGGAATAGATTTGTGTGGTGGTAATGTTCTTATGTCCGAGATAGGCTTGGATGACAGCCATGTCCGTTCCCATTTCCACGTGCAGGCTTCCGAAGCTGTGGCGGGTACAGTGAAAGGTGATTTTCTTGGTTATCCCTGCTGCCGTGAGCCACCGTTGGAGTGGTCCTTGCAGCATCTTGTCCTTGAAATCCTCAAAGATAAGTCCCTCGCCCCGTTCTCCCAGCAGTCCATAGGCTTCATCACTGATGGGGTTATGCACTATTTCTTTGGTTTTCTGCATACGGGTGGTAACGAACATCCTGCCGTTGGTGTATGGTTGTATCTGCTGCCACGTGAGCTGTCTGATGTCGCTCTTTCTCAGTCCCGTAAGACAGGCGAAAAGAAAAGCTTTTTTCAAGACCTCCTCCTCACAGGGTGTTTCGGCAAGCCGTATCAGTTCCTCTTGGCTCAAATGCTCCCTGATGGTGGGAATGCACTCGATGCGGTCTAAGAAGCCGTTTGGGTTCTCCTTTATCTTCCTGTCACGGTAAGCGGTGTGCAGCACGGCACGGAAAGTTGACCAATAGCCTGCTGCGGAGTTGATGTGCAGCTTTTGGTTGGTGTGGATGGATTGGGGTGCATCAAGCAGGTATTCCATGAACTTGCGGCACAAATCCACATCCACCTCCTCAAAGGTGCATTTGCCGTTCACGAACCGCTGGAAATGCTTGTATACGTGCTGCCACTTGATATTCTTGCGGTCAGCCAGTCCTTTGAAATAGGCAAGGAAATCGCCCTTCATCTTGGTCTTGTCAAAAAAGCCGTTGTTTTCATTGAAAATGGCTTCGTAGCGCTGGTTGCGCAGGATGACCGCTTTCTTCATCATGCGTGCGTTGAAGTCCCGTTCCTGCTGGTTTGCAGGTTTGGCGAAGATGTAAATTCCTAAGGCTTCACGTGTAATCACTCTCATGGTGACATTGTCACGGTAGCCGGGATAGTAGTCAAGGCATAGTGAATACTGTGTCCCGTTCTTAATCTTGCGCTTACGCAAGGTAACTGTTTTGCATTTACTCATAATAATTATGTTTTAATTGGTTGTATACATTTTGGAGTTGTATCCATGTTTCCGATGGCAAAGGAACAACGTGAAATATCCGTGAATACCTCCACGATACATCATTTTGAAATAATTTTCGATAATCCCGATTTTTCACGGTTATTTGTTCCTTTCAGCCATGACACGCTCCACATCTGAGCGCAAAAGCAGGTTTTTCACACCCACCTTTATCTTTTCGATGTGCTTCACCTTGACGATATGGCAGATGTTGGCTGACGAAAGACCATAGATTTGCTGCACCTGCTCAACGGTATAGTAGCGTTCATCGTTCACAAGGTCAGTTCTGCGGAGTTCGTTCAAATGTGATTTGGAGTAATAGGTACGCCCGTACTCTCTTTTAGTGGGTATCTTATGGCGATAGGTGTAGGCACGGAGTGCGGTCGGCTTCATGCCGAACAGTTCCTCCACCTCCTCGGTCAGTAGCCAGTCGGTAATTTCGCTAATATCAACTGCCACACCGAAAAACTCGTCAATATGCTTCTTGCTGTAATAGTTCTTTCCTGCGATACGGCAGATGGGGATATGGTTACGCTTGGCGGAAGTGTAAAGCCATGACTGCTTTACCTTAAAAAGGGACATCACCTCCTCGCCCGAATAGAAGTCCAACACTTCTTCGCTTTCCTTTTCCCTTTTTTCTCTTTTGGCAGGTAAGGAAGATGAAGATGATTTCCTTGGTGTGGAGGTGTTGCCGGGCAGGATGCGGTGATAGGGATTGCCCTCCAACATCTGCTCGATGTCGGCTCTGCGGATGAATGCCATGCGGTTGCTGATGCGTGAGGCTTTCAGCTTGCCGATGGCTACAAGTTTGTAAATGTACTGTCGGGAACAGCCCATGAGGATGGCTGCTTTGGAAAAGGTGAGATACTCCTGATGCTGTATCTCCATCAAGGGTTGGGCGACTTTGAAGAGGTTGTTCTTCTGCATCACTCTGGCTCGTTTGGCTTCTGCCTGACAAGCCTCACTGCAATATCTTTGCATACCGCTTCGGGTTACAAAGGACTTGCCGCAAAAACTGCATTTTCTGGTTGCTTTCATACCGTTTTATCGTTTAATGGTTCATTTCTTCAATCCTATATCTCTGAAATGGTAAACGGATGTGAACGGAAGTCAACCATTGTCGCTTTTCTACACAGTGTGACTGTTTCCGCATATCGGGGCGGTTATTGTCGCTTGTCGTAAACGGTTGTAAACCCTTGTCAACTGTCTGCACGGTGTGACAAAAAACAAGCCCCGCAAATTCTCCACGTCAGAAATACGTCTCAAAAATATGTGGAAATTTGGGAAGCGACAAATGGCAACCGAAAAGTGTTAAATTTTAGAATATGCTGGTAATTAAAGATTTACACTCGGATATTTCTGATTAGTTTTGGTTGTTCTATGGTTATAAATACATAATTTAAAGACCTCTTCGCCAAAACGTTGGATGATGTCAGATTTGATTTTAGCTGGAAGGTTATCACATCTCCAAAAAGCACTTTTCCCAATATTTGTCACACTATCAGGAATATTGATGCTGGTGAGTGAACTGCAATCAGAAAAAGCATAATCTCCAATATTTGTCACACTATCAGGAATATTTATATTAGTGAGTGATTTACACCACGAAAAAGCTTCATCTCCAATATTTGTCACACTATTCGGAATATTGATACTGGTGAGTGATGTACAACATCCTAAAGCTTTATTTCCAATTACCTTCACTCCTTTTCTGATAGAATACTCACCTTTTAATCCTGATGGTGCTTTAAGCAATCTCTTCCAATCCTTACTATATTTTACGCCAAACTCATCCTCCACAGCATTTTTAAGATCCTCTTTTGTAACCTCAGTGCTCCACACTTCCTCTTCCTTCGGCTTCTGCACACCGAACAATCTGAATGAGCACATGGACAAGTTCTTTTTGGCGCTGGCTAAGAGGAACATTGACATTAGGGTTATCGCTTCCTCGTCTGCCAACAAGTCTTGCAGGGCGGTAAAGGTCTTGCTCTTGCTCAAATCGAGGTAGTCGGCGGCTGAGAAGAGGAGACGGTCGGACGCTCCGTACTGGTCAAGCAGGGACGGATTGAGGGAGATGGCTTTTAGCGAGAGGGCAATGGAAGCCAAGGCGAAATCGTCGATAGTTTCGTCGAAGTCATCGATGGTGCGAAGTGGATGTGAGAAGTCCTTGGTGCCGATAGTCGGCGACTTCTGACCTTTCATCGCCGGCACAAACATGCCGTCGTAGTCGACGAGCGTCAGCGTACCGTCGGGGCGCACCATGATATTGTCTGGCTTGATGTCGCCGTGGGCAAACGACTGCGAGCGAAGCCAAGCCGCCATCTTGCAGAAACGGTAGCAAAGCATCGCCATAGCGTGAGTGTCCGTGTAGTTAGCGGCAATATATGTCTCCATCGTCTCGCCCTCAATCCAGTCCATCAGCAACACGGGGAACTCTTCGTTCTCACAGTTGCTGTCAACGAAAAGTTCCTTCTCCAGATACTTCACGGAAGTGATATAAGGCGAGTCGACAAACTCCAACTCCTCGGCTATCTGTCGGTAAGCCTCCGCACGACCTTCCTGCTCCTCGGTGAAACACTTCAAGGCATAGCACTTCCCCGTCTGCTCGTCCTTCATCTTGAACACGACGGCAAACGCACCGCTGCTTCGATATGGCTCGCCGTATTTATCCAGCACGGGCACCAAATGGCTTAACTTGTCCAGATTGTCATGAGCCTCGCGAATGGCAGCGAGATATTCTGATATAAGAGGGTATTGCATAGGTCTTTATTAACGTGGGTTCAATGAAATAGATTTTTCATTACGTACCTACAAAGATACTGTAATTTGGAGACAATACAAAACAAGCTGGCTTGTTTTTATTGCCGTGATGCCAACGAAGTTGTGAAAAGTTAGTGCAAATCGTAGGAGGCTACGGCGTAAAAAGCCGTAGCGGAGGTCTCCGGCCTCCGCAGCAACCAGCGATACTAACTATACTTATTAGTGTCAGACTTGGTGCTGCGTAGGCAGGAGACCTCCGCTACTATATTTATTAGTGTCAAACTTGGTGCTGCGGAGGCCGGAGACCTCCGCTACTATACTTATTAGTGTCAGACTTGGTGCTGCGGAGGCCGGAGACCTCCGCTACTATTGTTTGCTGTGAAGAACTTTTACTTCACAATCTTTCTCGACGCCTTCGATCCGTCGGTGTATGTTATGGTGCGTATGCAGATGCCCTTTGCAGGTGCGCTCAGCTTGCGACCGGAGAGGTCGTAGAAGTCGACGCTCTTTATCTGCTTTACCGTAGCCTCGGTCATATCCACGCCAGTCGGGTCGCCGTTCGGATAGTATTCGGTGATGCCCGAACCGAAGCGCAGGTCGCCGTCAACGTATACAGCCTCCATGCCAATCTTCTTCTTTACGTCCTTGTAGAAGTAGATGGTGCGGTTGTTCTCGTCGTACTTGTAGAACTCGTATTGGTCGCTGAACGAGTAGGGCACATCTGTCATCTCCGTCTCCAGATTCTTGTAGTCGTCGGGCGAGAACGTAACCAACTCGTCGTCGATGTAAAGGTTATAGTAGAGGTGCGACGGGTCGAGATAGTTGAAGTCAGACGAGTAGTAGCTCAGCGTGAACTGCAAGCCGCCGGGGCCTCCCCACGGGTTAGGGTCGTACGGCTGGAAGGCGGTGAGCTTCGGCGGCAGCGGTGCAGCCGGGCGCTTGTCCCATGCGTTGATGAGCGCATAGCGGTAGGTGTCGAAGATGTTAGTGCTGCGGTCGTCGTCCACGCTCTTGTGAATCATCATGATGCCCTTCGTGCTGAGCGCGTTGTTCTCGGCGTCGTAGGTGAAGACGAGCGGTTCGGTGCTGAGGCACGCCTTGTCGAACTCGGTGCCCATCTCGTCCACTCCCTTGCCCATCACAGCCGACGAGGCGTACATGTAGCAAGCCGTTGTGGTGTCGATGCCGATGTATGATGTCGGCGGGAAGGTGACTGTCGTGCCGTCCTTCTTGCCCTTTATCCAGAGGCCCTTGATGTTCGCCGAGAGGTCGCCGAGGTATACGTCGTCTCCGTCGAAGGCGTACTTCACGGGGTAGAGCTGCGACTGTCCTTCTACGTCCATGTATAGCATCAGTCCGTCCTGCACGGTGGCAGCTGCCGACGGTGCCGCCGTGTTGTTGTCGAGCTTCACAGCCTTGTATGTTGCCTCGGCGTAGCTTGTCCAGTTGCCGTTGGCGCGGCACATGCCTATCATCTCGGTCTTGGGCATCACCATGATGAGCGAGTCGTTGCGCCATACGTACTTCAGCAGCTGGTTAGCTTCGCCCTCGTTGGGTCGGAAGGTGTTCTTCTCGTCGACGGTTTCGGGGTGCAGGCGGTAGAGATAGCCGTACACCATGTCGCCCGAGAATACGTCCTCCTCGGCGTATATCGGCTGTGGCAGCTGGAAGGCGATGGTGTCGCCCTCTGCGTGGTAGCCCTTTATCCATGTCTTCGTGTAGAGTGAGTTTATCGGGTTTTCGAGATACACGGCGTCGTCGTTGCCGAAGACCAGACGCTGCCAGTCGCCCGTGCTCTTATGCGGAATGCCGTAGTAGTAGACCGACTCGAAGCCGGTTGTCGTGCGGTAGAGGTTGATTGTCTTGCCCTCTGCAGGCTTTGTTATGAGTTGTGTTTCGCTCTGTGCCATTGCTCCAGTGGCGAACATTGCTGCTAAGATTAGCGTCGAGTAAAGTTTTTCCATAAGCAAATATCCTTGTTTGGTTACTAAAATGGCTTATATCTGCCTGCAAATATAGTAAAATGATATTTATCCTGCAAGTAATGTTGCAAAATGTATACTAAAAAAGTTGCTTACGTAACGTATGGGCACAAAAAAAGGGGCTCCGCCGAGTCCCAACCTTTGTTAACCTTAAATCTAATACCATGAAAAACATTGCAAAGATATTGATTTTGAGGCATATTGCCAAATTTTTGCGTGTGTTTCTTGCGCTTTTGCTATCAAAATACTTGGTTTTTTGATATATGTCAATAGTGTGCGCGCATTTCAGCGATAAACAGTTGAACGTTATCTGCACTATATATGGCAAAGGCTACGGCAGAAATGCCGTAGCCTCCTACTGTTTAATGTATTGCTTCGGTTTACTTCAGCACAACCTTCTTGCCGTTCACTACATAGACGCCGCTCTTCAGAGCCTTTGCGTTCATGCGCTGTCCGTTGAGGTTGTATACCTTTGCGTCCTCAGGCATGTTGTCGATGGTGATGTTCTGTATGCCGTCAACCACCTTGTCGATAACCGTGAGCTTGTATGAAGCCGAAGTAGCTTTGAAGTCGTTGTCGCCAGCGAACCATACGGTGATTGTTGTCTCGCCCGTGCTGCGCAGGATCACAACGCCGTTGGCAGCCACCTCTGCCACCTCTTCGTTAGAGCTGGTGTATGTGAGCGGAGCCACCTCCGACTCGTTGTAGAGTGTAGCGCCGCTGAAGGTGTTGCCCTCACGCATGTTGGCTGTGTACTCCTCCTGGTCGAACGCGAGCTTAGGTGTGTTGCGGTAGTCGTTCACGATGAGTGTGCACGATGCTGTGGCAGCCTTGTACTCGTCGTTGCCTGCGAACGTAACGTCGATGTTCACGCGACCTGCCTTCTTCAGCGTCACATTGCCCTCGGCGTCTACCTCTGCAACGTCGGTTTTGTTAGAAGAGTATGTAACGGCGAGGTTGTTCGGGTTCTTGAAGCCGAGCTGCTCAGCGGTCATTGTCTTCTTGGCGAGGTCTATCATCAGCATTGTCTCCTCGAAAGCGATGCCAGCCTCTGCCTTCTCTCTCTTTATCACCTTGATAAGGTACGAAGCCTCGGCAGGCAGATAGTCGTCGTTGCCGGCGAACTTGGCTGTGATGGTCACTTCGCCCGGGTTCTGCGAGAGCAGCAGGGTGCCGTTCATAATCATGCAGAAGTCTGTGTTGCTGCTTGTGTATGTAACGGGGAGGTTGAGCTCCTCGCCAGCCGCGTTCTTGATGGTCGGCTTGAAGCCGTCGAAGAGCGGAGCCTCGTTGGTATAGCATGTGTAGACGTCCTGCGGGAATGTCATCGTTACGGGCTGCGGGTCTTTCTTCTTTATTACGTTAATCTTGTAGGAAGCCTGGCAAGCCTCATACTTCTCGTTGCCGTAGAAGTAGGCTGTGATGGTGGCTGTGCCAGCCAATTTGTCATCGAGCCATACTACGCCGTTCTCGTCAACATAAGCGAGGGCCTCGTTGTCTGAAGTGTAGACGATTTTGAGACCCTCGATAGCTTCGCCGTTCTCGCCCTTCACGGTAGCCTTCGGCGAACTGAAGTTGCGGACGGCGTTGATGTCGCTGAGGTTGTACTCCTCCTTCGGGAACGTCATTGTTGTAGCTTCCTTCTTTGCGAGCGGAGTCAGCTCTATGCTCTGTATGTAAGCCACCTGACTTGCGCCTGAGAGCTTGAACACGCCGTCGGCGAACGGCACGTCCATATACATTGTGCCGTTGGCGTCGTCAAATACGGCTACATCTTCTGCATGGTTTGTACATTCGAGTTCGGGCGCATTCTGGTCCTTGTATTTCACTGTTACGCGGTAGCCGTTCGGGAACTTGCCGAACGCAGGCGAAATGGCATAGCCCTGCTGTGTAGGGTCCGAAGTAGAGTTTTTCTTCAGCTGCAATCCGCCGCCGTAGTTGTTGAGCATAGCGTTGTGTACGGTGAAGGTGTAGCTGTCGCCGTTGAGGTCAACGAAGTCGAACTCGCCCTCCTTGTATTTGTTCTCATTGCCGAAGCAGTCGAAAGCGCCCTCGTTGTAGTCGAAGATCACCTTTGTAGGGTCGGCAGCACGCTTATGCTTTACATAGTAGAAAGCCTCGCTATCCTTAAAGAGAGCGCCTTCGGCAGCTGTGTATGTGGCTGTAATCTTTGCTGTGCCGTAGTTCGTGCCCCATGTGAGTGCGCCAGTTGTCTCGTCAACAGCTACGATGTCTGTATGATCGCTCTTATATGTGAGCTTACCATTGCTTGAGTTGAGAGCTTCTGCAGGAGTAACACTTGCAGTCTTGCCTACAGGTGCTTCGTCACCAGAGAATGTGAATGTTGCTCCGTCTATGTCCTTGCCGAATGTTGTTGTTGTCTCAGTCTTTTTAGAAGCGCCGGTTGCTACGAACTCTATTTGAGAGATGTAGTAAGAAGCTGTGTTTGTTGTGAAGATGTATTTGCAACCAGCAACCTGGGCTTCTTTTGGCACTTCAACTGTGTATTCTGCCCATGAAGCCTTTGCTACTTCTGTAGCGTTGAATGTCTTGAAGACAACTGCATCAGCTTCGCCAATTTTGTAAGCAACGGTCATTGTTGTGCCTTTGCTACTTCTTGTTGTTGTTACTACAAGTTCTGTTGCCGCTTCTGCCATTGCCGGACTTGAAATAGAAGCGCCTTTCTGTAACTGTATGGCAGTCTTTCCTTCGTAAGTTTGTTTTGCAACTGTGCCTGCAAGTTTCGTCCAGTCGCTTGGAAGGCCGTTTGAGAAGTCAACTGTCGTTTGTGCCATAACCGCCGCGCTTACGAGCACGAGCAGGTTGAGCATGAAAAAGCGTAGATGTTTAATCATAATGCTTTGGTTTTTTGTTGTTTATAATTAGTTGTTTTAGATTTCTTTTGTCATTAATGAATCGTAACGCAAAGTTACTCATTAGTTGGCACATAAGCAAGTGTACAACGGAATAAAGCTGACCCCAGTTCGGGATAAGAAATAGTTTATAAAAAAAGTTGGTAGTCTCATAAATA